>JGI24721J26819_10007570_pt1 | contig 10251 bp, 9 predicted proteins | sample YelNatPaOPGAMG01_FD_26819 | JGI IMG/M metagenome (IMG submission 26819)
ATTTTTCATTTTTTCTTGCTTTTTTCATTACTGGCAATTTTTCAAGTTTTTATCACTTTCCCGTTTTACTCAACCTAAAGATCCGCACCTGCTGGGGAGTAAGCTCCAGAGAAAAGCCGGCCTGCCGGTCCGCCATCTTCAAAGGCACCACCTTTTCCTCTTCCAGGTCTTTAAGCTCCGCTTCAGGCCAGGGACAGGAAAAGCTCAGGCTGGCTCTCACCTTTTCCTCCTGCCGGTTAAAAACAAACAAAATCTTAGCCTCCGGGCTTTCCAGCCACCTGGTTTCCACCAAAGCTGAAGCCGGCTCAGCCTGCACCTCGGTTTGCTTTTTTATACCCAGCCAGGCGGCCAATCCGGTCAGAAACCGCGCATTGTTCTGGTTGTGAAAATGATGGTAGGCTGAACCCACAAACGAGCCAGCGATCAAGGCTCGCCCCTGACCGTAGGGTGCCAGCACCAGCATGGCCTGGCCATCTTCGCTGGTGGCCAAAACCTCGGCTTTCTTATCAGTCAGGCTGAAGGTTTCCTCAAAAAAAACGGTGTCCAGGCTATCGCCTGGCTTTAAAAAGGGCAGAGCCTGATGAGCCCGGCTGATGACCATTTTCCCGGTCCTGGAGAGCGGCAGCAGGCGCTCTTCGCGACAGCCGAGGACCTCATCCAGCCCGCCTCCGGGCAGCACTGGAAAAGAAAAACCCTTCTCATCCACCCAGCCGCAGCGAGCCTCCACCAGCAGCGTGCCGCCGTTTTTTACGTAGTCAATCAAATTCTTGAGATATTTCTGGGAAATCATCACCGGGTAGGGAACAATCAGCAGCCGGTAATTTCTGGCTCTGGTTTCCAGGTCCCGCACATGCAGAAAGTCAACCTGGTAGCCCTGCTCATAAAAAGCCCGGTGGACACCCTGCAGGGATTCACTCAGGTTGTTGTAGCCCACCGGCTGTCCTTCGGAAGTAAAAGTCTGCTGGCCGCCGACCAGGTGAGAAAGGGGGTTGTAGACGATAGCAATTTCAGCGGCCACGGGCCTGGCTTTGAGGAATAAATCCATGTTCCTGGTGATGGTCCGGGCCACTTTCCCGGCTTCTTCTGCCCGGCGGGTGATTTTCCCGTCTAGCTCCACCAGGCCATAGCCGCCGGCTTCATAGCCAGAACTCATCGGGTAGTAAGCGTAGATGTTGACCGCCCGGGCGCCATAAGCCACCATGCTCCACATCCAGTCCCGGAGGTCTTCAGGCGTGACCGGTACGCTGACCTTCATCCCGAAAACGCCATAACCAGCCTGGAGCTCTCCAACATAAAAACCGGCGTTGGGCCAGCTCATAGACCGGACAAAATCAAGACCCGCGGCCCGGAAAAATGGACTCCAGGGTCGGACGGCTCCGGCATGCTTCGGATAGATGGAAACACCGTAATAATCCACTGCCTCGTTCATCTTGCGGTCATCGGGCGTTCCATCCCAGGCCGGACGGCTGAACAGACCNGGAANGGCCGAATGGCTGGTGACCACGGCCTCGGGCATGACCCTTTTTATAGCCTGGGCCTTNANGGCCAGGTCTTCAGCCAGCTTGTCGCTGATGTATTCCTGAAAATCCACATAATCAGTGTAGGTAAGAATTGTTCCGTAGCGTGGCGGCTCAACTTCGGCAAAATCGCGGAAAGTGCGGTGCCAGGCCTGGTTGAGGTTATCTATGGTCTGGTATTTTTTCTTCAGCCACTCCCGGAAACGCGCTTGAGAGGAAGGACAGTAGCAAAACTGCACATACTTCAGGTCTCCCACGTAGTAAACCTCGGCCCAGTTGATGAGGTGCGGTTCACTCCACAAGTCCCAGCCATAAAAAGCCGGCTTGCCTTTAACCGCCGATGCCGCGGCGCTAAAAAAATTGAGGATTTTCTCCCTCACTCCAGGATGGTCAAAACAATAACCGGGTGCCGACTGAGGATGAACCCGGACACCGTTGGAAGAGACAAACTCTGAGTCCGGAAACTTCTTTCCCACCCACTCCGGCGCAGAATCCACGTAAACCTGGCAGATAACCTTTAAGCCAACCTCGGCCGCCAGGTCCGTGAGGAGTTGAAGGCTGGAAAAATCATATTTCCCCTCTTCTTTCTCGTTGTAAGCCCATTCCACCCAGCAGCGAACGGTGTTGAAACCAAGGTTCTTGATCTGCTGCAGGTCTTTTTTCCATTCGGCGCGCGATTTTTCGCTGACCGGTTCAATCATCGGGGCTCGAACTTTACCACCTGTGTACCAGACCGAGACCGGGAAAAATTTCTCCTGGTGCGGAGCGGGTTTTACCTGAGCCAGAAGGCGGTCCAGGGTTAAGCTGAAAAACAGACAGAGGACCAGAGATAAGAAAAAAACCTTTTTAAAAAACAAGAAATTGGTATTTTTCATGCCGCCTTCCCCTCCTTTTCTGGCAGCAATCTTTATTCTTTTTCAGCCATTTTTATTTTTTCCAGCTTTTTTTGTTTTTATCTATTTTGTGTCTTCGCGTTCTTTATTTTTTTGATTTTTAATTCTGTCTTTTATTTTTCACTTTTTTATTTTTAGAGTGCGGCCGACTACTGGCAGAAGCTCCGAGCGGTTGCCAACCCGGTCAGCTTTTATCTCCCAGATGATTACCCCAGCCGCTTTTTTCTGAAGTACGTAGCGGCACTTGGCTTCTACCGAACGCCGGTCATCAAAGGAAAGGTAAGTTTTTCCGTTGGGGCTTATCAGGTAGGGCACCTGACTGCAGGCATCCCAGTTGTACTTCCAGCCGGCAGCCTGGAGGTTCACCACCGCTGAATAATCGTAATACTGGCTGTTCTGAGCAGGCTTATAAAGACCGGTGGTGTCAAACGAGCGGCCGTAAAAAGGAATGCCCAGCAGCAATTTCTGGAGTGGTACCTGACGAATTTGAGAGTAAGTAAAAGTGTCGTCAACTGAACCGCAGGGGTCGTTCTGACAGGTGTAAAGCGGCGAGTTGTGACCGGCATGGTCAGTCCAGGGCCCATGGTAATCGTAGGTCATAAAGCTGATGTAATCAAAATAAGGATGGAGCTGCTCAAAATTAATCCAGCGGCCCCAGTAGGGTCCGGCTGGCGCAGCCATGGTCAGAAGAAGAGGTGGAATCTGGGCCCTTAGAGCCTGTGATAATTCCAAGACCAGGACACTGAAGTTCTGGCTTTCCTCATCGCTGGAAACAAATTCCCAGTCCAGGTCCACGCCATCATAGCCATTCTGCAGGCAGAAAGCTACCACCTGGGAGATAAAGCGGGCTCTTTTTTCTGGTGAAGAAGCCATCGGAGCAAACCCCTCGCAATTTCCCCAGCCGCCGATGCTGACCAGCACTTTTACCCCGTGACGGTGAGCAGCGGAGAGGAGCTCGGGATAGATGAATTTCTGGTCCACCACCAGGTTGCCTTCGCTATCCGGTTTGACGAAGGCTTCAGCGATATGGGTCAGGCTGTCATAATCAATGGAGTTATGGTCCTGGTCTTCCCTTTTAAAACTCGGGTAATAACCGATGACCACCTTTTTGCTTTCTGGTTGCTTTATCTCTGGCTTGGGCCGGGGAGTAAAGTCCCGACCGAGGTGCTGGGCAAAAGCAATTCCGGCAGCAAAAACCAGGCTGAAAATAACCCCGGAAAGCAGCAGTCCGGAAGAAATACTCTTGCCTCTCCCGCTTTCCACAGCCGAAGCATTAACCCATTTTTTGTTAATTTTAATTTTCATCATGAATGACTCTCATGTCTTTTCCTGGACTAAAAATTAATTTTTTGAATTTATGTTAAACCAACCAGGCTTTTAACTCTTCCAGTCGGCGGCCGATGTTCACTCCCCTCGCACACCTGGCCGTACAGGCAGAACAATTCTCACAGGCAGCCATGGCCTTTTTGCCACCCAATTCTTCCAGAGTCTCTCGCGCCTGAAGCAAGTTGCCATAAGCTGAGGCATACATATGGACGCGCAAAAGGTCGGGGAGGTTGAGCCGGGCCGGACAGGTGGGCACACATTGGCCGCACAGCCGGCAAACCGCGGCCATCTGCGTTTTTACCATTTTGTCTTCNAGGAATTTTTTTTCTTCGGCCGTGTAATCCAGGCTGCTTATCACCTTGATGTCTTCGTTGAGCTGGTCAAAGGTGGTAAAGCCAGGGACGGCACAGGTGATGAACTCGTGGCGGAGAACCCATTTTAAAAGGGCGCTATGCAGCACCGGGCCTTCATAAAACCGCCTCAACTCTGCTGGCTGACCTTCCCGGTACCAGGGCTGCTGGCACTGGGTTTTCATGGCTATGAGTCCTATGCCCTGGGCGGCGGCCTTTTTCAGGGTGTTCAGGTACTCGGTGTAGTCAAACAGAGAGTAATTCAGAGTGGCCAGAATGACGTCGTAGACCTTGAGCTCCAGGGCTGTTTTAATCACTGAATCCATATTCTGGTGGGTGCTAAAACCAACGAAGCGCGCTTTTTTCTGTTCCTTAATCTCCTGGAGAGATTCAATCAGGGCCGGGTTTTTTAACCACTCCGGGTCAGAAACATCGTGGGAATAAAGAATATCCACGTAATCAGTGCGCAACCGGGTTAAACTTTCGTCAATCATCCGGCGGTGCATTTCCTTTATCTGTTGCGCCGGAAGACTTCTCTGCGCTGGACGGATGTTAATCTTGGTGGCAATGACGACTTTATCCCGGGCCTTCAATTCTTCTACCAGCACTTTCCCGACCATTTCTTCATTTCGTCCACGCTGTAGCTGTAGGCAGTGTCAAATGTCTGATACCCAGCTCATAAGCCCGGTGCACAAGCTCCGGGTTATCGGCGTTCATCACTCCCATGCCCACCACAGGAATCTTATAACCGGTCCGGCCGAGAGTTCGGATGATTAAGCCCCCGGCTTTTTCTTCATTTTTTTGGTTCCGGGCTGAAGCTGGAACATAACCACCGAGGGTTAGCACCCCGGCTACAGTTCCGGCTGCGGCCCCCAGGAACTTTCTCCGGTTGATGGTTCTTTTTTCACTCATAAGCCCTCCTCCAGGCTGAATTTCTGCCTCTTTTTTTACCCTTAAATCATCTTCGGGTCAAGAAAAATTATCAGGCTAAAAAACTTCGGCTTCTGTGACCTCAATGTTTTCAGAAAAAAAAGAAAACGCAGAAAACCTGGCTGAATAATTTTCCTTAAATTCAGACCAGCCTGAAATCAAAAACCGAGCTTCTGATAAATCAAGAGGAATAACGGCAGGCTGACCATGGACACCAGAGCCGAGGCCACAAACAGCTGGTTGACAAAAGCCCGGTCTCCGCCGGCCCGGCCGACCAGGACCGGCACAGCCGTTAACGGCGGCACAGCGCATTGCAGAATGAAGATTAAAGAGAGCGGATGGGGAATCCGGAAGAGCTTGATGGCCAGCAGTCCGAGAGCCGGGAAGACGATGTTTTTAAGCAACACAAACCACAGGGCTTTCCCCACATAAAACTTTTTTGTTCCGGCCAGGTCCAGGTAGATGTTACCGCCCAGTATCAGAAAAATGATTGGAGTAGAAAGTGAACCGATGGACTGGAAAGTTCCTTTGATAAAACCGGGTAGATAGCCATCCACCCCGGCCAGCTTGATGACCATGGCCAGCACCGTGGCGATAAAGACCGGACTGATGATTCTCTGCCACCTGGCTTTCTGCTTCATCCCCAGGACAGCCGGTATCACCACGAAGAAAAAACTGGGATAGAACATCGTGAAGATGAACAACATGGCCACCTCGGCTGAATCAGAACCGAACAGGCCACTCATCACGGCTACCGGAAAGAAAATGCCGTTCTGGAAAAACAAGGACAGAAAAAACTCCTTGCCGTTCCTGGATATGAGGGTAAACAAAAGCGACAGCAGCCCCAGGCCCACGGTCAGCGCCAGCCACCACAGAGGATAGATGTACCAGTCAGGAAAAGTCCGGGGATTGAAATTCTTGAGGATGACGCTGAAGGAAAGAAAGGGCAGGGCTAAATCAATGCCCAGAGTGGACAGAAACCTGAGGACACTTTCTTTATCCTGGATTCTGGCCCGGAAAACAAAATAACCAACCAAGGCGATGCCCAGCTGAGCAGCCACCACTTCAAAAGCTTTAGAAAAAATGCTCATTTTCTGTTTCAGTTTGCCCGGGCGGGCCTCTCCTCCGCTCTCACTGACATAATAATTTTACCCCTCTAATTTACTTTAAAGATGAAATCAAGGCAAACATTTCTATAAGCCCCGAAGTAAAAACAGAAAGAAAGCCAGCTGGCGTTGGAGATTGAATGTTCATCTCGGGCGAAGATAATAAGCCGTTTCCCAGGAAGTTTTTAAGGTTTAGAAAACCAGAACTGATAATCATTCAACTGAACTTCTTAACGTTTTCCTTTCTGTTAACTTATTACTCCAGTCGTGGCCATGACAGATTAATTCTCAAACCGGTAGTTGCTGAGGATGGGAATTGGTTATAAAATTGTAAAGAAGAAAGGAAAAAACCATGAAAAATGTCCGGCAAATGAAATCTCTATTCCTGCCCGTTTTATTCTTATTTTCTATCTTTACCTCTGCCTCGCTGGTCCTGTCTCAGCCCAGGGGAGAGAACGAAGTCTCCCCGTCTTCCAGGCCCGGCGAAGAAAGAATAGAAAGGGCCATTGACGTCATCAAAGACCTGGCCAGCCTTAAAGAAGAAGGCATCCCGGCCAGGCTTCTGGAAAAAGCCCAGGGTATTGCCATCTTCCCCGGCGTGGTGAAAGCAGCCTGGGGCATCGGCGGACAGTATGGCCGCGGTATTGTGCTGGTTAGGCGGGATGACGGCAGCTGGAGCAACCCCCTCTTCATTCAGCTCATCGGCGGCAGCATTGGCTGGCAGATAGGCATGCAAAAGGCCGACCTGGTGCTGGTGTTTAAAAATCGTCGCGGGGTAGAAAACCTGGCCTCCAACAAAATTACCCTTGGGGCTGACATGAGTGTCTCGGCTGGTCCGGTGGGCCGGAGCGCTGAAGCCAGCACGGACATTGAAATGGAAGCCGAAATCTATTCCTACTCTAAAAGCAAAGGACTTTTTGCCGGTATTTCCCTGAAAGGCGGAACGCTGCGGGTGGACCGGGAAGCTAACGCTGCTTTTTACGGAAAAGACCTGACGGCCTCCGCCATTCTTTACGATAAATTGCCTGTCTCCGAAGTGGTTAAAAAGCTGCACGCCACTTTAAACGAGTTAAGCCAGGGCCAGAAGAATTAAGTCCAGGCCAAAACATCAACTGCGTCAAGCCCAAAAAACCACGGCCAGGCAAGAATTCAAGAATTAAAGTCAAAAAATATAAAAGGCGCCACCTCAAAAGAAGCTGGCTTTCTTAGAAAATGATGGCCGAAGACCCTAATTAATATACATCCTCAGATTGTCTCTTCTTTAAATTGACACCCCTGAGCTTGCCATCTAAAATGGATAGTGAGGTAAAAATGTGGGAATACACTGAAAAATTAATGGAATATTTTAAAAACCCCAAAAACGTGGGGGAAATAGAAAACCCGGATGCCGTGGGTGAAGTGGGCAGCCTGGTCTGCGGTGATGTTCTTAAACTCACCCTTAAAGTTAACCCGGAAACCCAGGTAATTGAAGATGCCAAGTTCAAAACCTTTGGCTGTGCCAGTGCCATTGCTTCCTCCAGCGTTCTGACCGAAATGATAAAAGGCAAGACCCTGGAAGAAGCGGCTCGCATCACCAACAAGGACATTGCTGATTTTCTCGGCGGTCTGCCGGAAGAAAAGATGCACTGTTCGGTCATGGGCATGGAAGCCCTGCAGGCGGCCATAGAAAATTACTACACAAAAAAAGGCGTGAAAAAATTTCCCGGAGAGCAGGACCGGATCGTTTGCCAGTGCTTCAGCGTTTCGGAGAAAACCATCTTGAAAGCCATAGAACTCAACAACCTGAAAACCGTGGAACAGGTTACCTTTTACACCAAAGCCGGCGGCAACTGTGGAAAATGCAAGGGTGACATTGAGAAGATTCTGCACGACTACTGGGCCAGGAAGGGGAAAACGCCTTATGCTGAGCTAACGGTGGTAGAAAAAATCAAGCTGATTGAAAAGGTGCTAAACGAGGACATCAACCCCAGACTGAAAGAAGACGGCGGTTTTCTGGAACTGGTGGACGTGGATGGCTTTAAGGTCAAGGTCAGGTTCCTGGGTGCCTGCTCGCACTGCGCTCTGGCTGAAAAAACTTTCAAGGAAGTGGTGGAAAAAGAGCTCAAAGAAAAAGTGGCTCCCGAGCTTGAAGTGAGCCTGGTTTGAGGCCGAGAAGGAAAATGCTGGCGAGTTTAAGCTCGTTAGAAAGCAGTTTTCCTGAGGGGCGAGCCAAAGGAAAAAACATCACCCGAAAAAACGTCGGCACCAAGGCCAGGCGAGAAGCGAAGAAACTGGCTCAGAGCCTGGTTCAGGTTAAGGAGTAAAACCGATGAACAAAATTGTTTATTTTGATAACAACGCCACCACCATGGTTAGCCCGGAAGTTAAAGAAGCCATGGAGCCTTTTTTCACCGAACTTTACGGCAATCCTTCCAGCATGCACCAGTTCGGGGGCCAGGTGAAAAAACACGTGGAGCAAGCCCGGGCCAAGGTAGCTTCCATGCTGGGCTGCGATAGCGAGGAAATCATCTTCACCAGCTGCGGCACGGAAAGCGATTCTACAGCCATCTATTCCGCTCTGCGCGCCTTCCCTGACAAAAAACATCTCATCACCACCGCGGTGGAACATCCAGCCATCTACAACCTCTGCAAGTACCTGGAAACCCAGGGTTACCGGGTAACCTACTTAAAAGTTGACCAGGAGGGCATGATTGACCTGGAAGAGCTCAAAAATTCTATCACGCCGGATACGGCCATCGTCTCCATCATGTGGGCAAATAACGAAACTGGAGTCATCTTTCCAGTGGAGCAAGCAGCGGAAATCTGCCGGGAAAAGGGCGTGCTCTTCCATACCGATGCTGTCCAGGCCGTGGGTAAAATTCCCATCAACCTCTCCCGCACAAAAATTGACATGCTTTCGCTTTCCGGGCATAAACTGCATGCGCCCAAGGGCATTGGCGTGCTTTATGTCAGGAAAGGGGTTAAATTTGTGCCCTACCTGATGGGTGGACACCAGGAGAAAAACCGTCGGGCTGGTACGGAAAACGTTCCCTACATCATCGGCCTGGGAAAAGCCGCGGAACTGGCCGTGGCCAACCTGGAAAAAGAAAACACCTACGTGGCCAAACTCAGGGATAAACTGGAAAAGGGACTGGTGGAAAGAGTTCCCAACGTGCGGGTAAACGGCAGCCGCTCCCCCCGCCTGCCCAACACCCTGAGCATCAGCTTTGAGTTCGTAGAAGGCGAGTCAATTTTGCTGCTGCTCAGCGATTATGGCATCTGCGCCTCAACCGGTTCTGCCTGCTCCAGCGGGTCGCTGGAACCCTCGCACGTGCTTCTGGCCATGAACCTGCCCTTTACTTTTGCCCACGGCACAGTCCGGTTCTCGCTGAGCATATACAACACGGAAGAAGAAGTGGATTATGTGCTGGAAGTCGTGCCCCAGGTGATCAAGAAGCTCCGCGAAATCTCTCCCTTTGCCTGAGACAGTATACAAAAGTCCTGAATCTATCTCATTATTCCATACTATTGCCGGCTTATGGTTATGGAACCGTTGGTGGTGTGGAGTTCAACCTGCGGACCCTGTCCGCTGCCCAGGCGCCCTTCCACCCGACGCCGGGAAATCTCGCCTTCCATGGTCACCGGGTATTCCACTCTGATGCTGCCGTTAGTGGTCCGGGCTCTCAGATAACCATCAGGCTGCTTCTTGATAACCAGCCTGATGCTGCCGTTGGTCGTCCGGGCATTTAGGTCATGGGTCAATTCATCAAGTTCCGCCCGGATGCTTCCGTTGGTGGTTCTGAGGTCCAGGCGACCTTTAACCTGCTCCACATCCAGGCCGCCGTTGGTGGTCCCGGCTTCCAGGTACTTAATCTCCCCGTTCGCCCTGATGTTTCCGTTGGTCGTGCGCAGGGTGGCTTTTTCAAATTGGCCGGAAACAGAGAGGCGGCCGTTTACTGTTCTGACCAGCTCTAGAGCCATGCCTTCAGGCACAACAATTTCGTAATCCACTTTGGCCCCGAGGTTTCTTTTTTCGTAGACGGTGTCAACTTTGACCGATTTTTCGCCGGCCACCACCTCAATCCTGATTTTGTTCAGGTCTTCTTTCCGCCAGCGGGCGTACTTGGTGGCTTTGATGGAAACTTCCAGA
>JGI24721J26819_10007581_pt1 | contig 10242 bp, 12 predicted proteins | sample YelNatPaOPGAMG01_FD_26819 | JGI IMG/M metagenome (IMG submission 26819)
CTTTTAAAGCTTTATCTGTTGCCGTTCAAAATCTTTTTGAAGATATAGATAAAGCAAAAAATGCCGTTCTCGAGGTTGAAAGATGGGAAAATACAGGCGACGGAATTGAAAGGGCTCTTATAAAAGAAGTTTTCAGTTTGAACATTGAACTTGCGAGAAGAATCCAATTAAGGGAACTGGCACTTCAAATAGGGGATATAGCAGACAGAGCCGAAGATGCTTCTGATAGAATAGAAATAGTGATATTAAAGATGAGTGCATAAGACAAAATGGGAGATAAAAAGTTTTTCAATCATTTCGAAAAATAAATGAACTTGCCGAGAGCAAAGGGTTGAATTTTAACCCAAGTGCTTTAGGTTATAGATAGAAGTATTTTGGAGAAAATCCAAAAAAGGAGAGTGAAAGATTTGAGAAAAGTAGCTGTGTTTTTTATTTTTGCTGTTTTTGCATCTTTAGCGATATTTGCCGCAGGTGCAACGCCAACAACCCTTTCAACCGCAACTATCCTGGGTACGCCTTCAACAACGACAGTTGTCGCACTTGTGAATGGACAACCAATATACTCGAACATACTTGATATGGCTGCCAATGTTTCTCCGACCTTAAGCCAACTTAAAAACATAAATCCACAGATGTACAATTACATGACGACTACTAAGGATGGTTTTGATTTTCTTTCCGCTTATGATAAGAGTGTGTTGAACAATCTTGTTGATTCCGTTCTTATGGAGCAGATAGCCCAGAAAAATTACAACATAGTTGTGACGGATGCCCAAGCAATGGCCCAGGTTAAGGCTCAAGTTGCCCAGATGCTTTCGTCTTACGGACTTACCGAAGATCAATTTTCGCAGTATTTGCAATCACAGGGATATGGAGACATAAATCAGTTTGAACAAAATTCTCTTTTCACGATGAAATTTTCTATGACCCTTGATCAACTTAAGAAAGTTGTCACATCGTCAGCAACGGTTACAACTGCCGAAGCACAGCAGTATTACAACGCCAATATAGCGAATTTTCAAAATCCTCCAGAGATCGATGTTGAGCATATATCTTTGAGCAGTCAATCAACGGCCGCAAGTGTGCTTGCACTTATAAAATCTGGAAAGATAACCTTTGAATCTGCAGCATCGAGGTATTCTCTTGATACTAACACCAAAAACAACAACGGTGATCTTGGATGGATACCACAATCTGCAAACATGCCAGATTTTGAAACTCAACTCTTTGCTGCTAACATAGGAGATATTATAGGTCCAGTTCAGGTTCAGAGCAGTTGGGAACTTTTCAAAGTTGTTGGCAAAAAGGGCCCTTCAGTTCAGAGCTTTGCCGATGCCCAGTCTAACATAATTCAGCAACTTTTGACTCAAAAGCAGTCACAGATATGGTCCAATTGGTTGAAAAATGTTTTTCAGCCTTTCAAAAATAGCAGTACCATAAAGATCATGTTATGAGGTTTGAAGATGGAATTGGTTAAAAAAGAAGAAGTGCTTGAGGCCCTCAAGGGAGTCATAGATCCGGAAATAGGTCTTGACGTTGTCTCTCTGGGTCTCGTTTACGAGTTGAAGTTTCAAACGAAGGCGATGTTCAGGTTAAAATGACGATGACTTTCATGGGATGTCCGTTGACCGCCATGATAACCGAAGATGCCAAATATGCAATTCAATCTTTAAAGGGAGTCAAATCCGTAAATGTAGAGATCGTGTGGGATCCTCCGTGGACTCCTGATATGATAGATCCTGAAGTGAGGGCAAAACTTGGAATTTGATCTTAAAAATGTTTTGAATTTTTCAACTAAGTATTTAGAAGGTAAATCTTTATCTCCGCGCCTCGACGCGGAGATATTGCTATCTTTTGTGCTTTTAAAGGATAAAGTTTGGATTTATTCGAATTTCGATTTTGAATTGGATGATAAAACAGTTAAAAGATATCAGGAAGTTTTGGATAAAAGATCTCAAGGAATACCGATTCCTTATATAACAGGAAAAAAAGAGTTCATGGGTCTCGAATTTAAAATAACGGATAAGGTACTTGTCCCACGGCCGGAAACAGAGGAACTGGTCGAGAAATTGATATGTGATTCGAATAAACATGGATGGAAAAAATTCCTTGATTTTGGAAGTGGAAGCGGTGTTATAGCGATCTCGATTGCAAAATTTTTACCGAATGCTCAGGTGTGGGTTATCGATGCAAATAAAGATGCCTTAGATCTTACGATGGAAAACGCAAAAAGGTTGGACGTTGAAGAAAGAATACATCTTGTGGAAAGCACAAAAGTTGAAGAATTCGAAATAGTCGTTTCTAATCCGCCATATCTTACCAAAAAAGATTGGGAAGATTCAAAGGATTTGCATTTTGAACCTTATGAAGCGCTTGTAGGTGGAGAAGATGGAAATGATTTTTACAGAGAAATCATAGCTACTTACAAACCTCAACGATTTTATTTCGAAATAGCGCATCCTTTTAGAAAATCACTTAAAGAGATTTTTGATAATTTCGGCATGAGTTATCAAATAAAGAAAGATTTATCAGGAAGAGATCGTATCGCTATTCTGGGGCGAAGTTTGTGAAAACGTTGGCAATATTATTCTGAATTCTGAACCTTTTCCAAATTCGCTTGATACTTCTATTTTGCCCTTATGGGCTTCAACTATCATTTTGACTATTGAAAGGCCAAGACCAGTGCCTCCTACTTTTCTCGATCTGGCTTTGTCAACTCTATAAAATCTTTCAAACAAACGCGAAAGGGCATCGGTTGGTATACCGATGCCCGTATCTTTAACCTTTATTTGGCATTCATTTCCGTTTATAGATTCACAACTTACCTCAACGGATTTAATGCCACTTTCTTTTTGGGATGTGTATTTTATCGCGTTATCCGTCAGGTTAAGTACTGCCTGCACAAGTCTATCAAAATCTCCGTAAATGTATATTTCTTTATCACAAGATATCTTAAGTTCGACTTCTACTGAATCGGCCATGGGTTTTACTATTTTAGAAACATAATCGACGATCTTGGAAAGGTCTATACTTTGAAATTCGAATTTAGCCTTTCCCTCCTCCAATTTCTGGAGATCAAGCAGATCATTTATAAGTCTGCTCATTCTTGCGGATTCATTTTCTATAATTTCAAGAAAATGTTTTACCGTTTCTATATCCTTAAAATCATCGTCCAAAAGAGTTTCAGCATAACCNTGAATAGATGTCAACGGTGTTTTTAACTCATGCGAAACGTTAGACACGAATTCACGTCTGAAGTTATCAAGTTCTCTTTCACTTGTGATGTCTTTTATAACAACTATGAGAACATGCTCGTNTTCTTTTAAAATCACAGGTATGGCATCACATTTTAAATAACGCCTCTGCGGATAAACAATGGATATTTCCGTTGAATCGTTGGTAAAACCTTTAAGGTTTTTATCTATGAAATTCAACATATCATAATTTTCAAGCACTTCAACGAGTTTTTTACCTTCAAGGGCGCAGTTCTCTATGCCTAAAAAATCACACACCGCAGAGTTGTTGATCGTAACTTTACTCTCTCCATTGACTATCAATATACCATCACTGACATTTTGAAGAATTATTCTCATGTTTTCACGGCTTTTTGTCGCTTCAGAATATCGAGTTTCGAGATTTATTTTCATTTCCTTCAAAACATCTATCATCTTTATGATAGGTATATTTTCTTTCGAATCAGAAATTATACGAGATATACCATTCAATATTCTCAAATTTCTTCTGTGTGAAAAATAAAAAAACAGAAAAAGAGAAAAAAAGAGAATAGAAAGAACTACAAAAAAAATAAGGAAAAATTCCAAAGTTTAGTCCTCACTACCCGGATCTTTAAATTTATAACCTTTTCCTCTTACCGTTAAGATATACTTGGGATTGGATGCGTCCTCTTCTATTTTGGTTCTTAACCTTCTTATATGAACATCGACTGTTCTGGTATCGCCGTAATAATCATATCCCCAAAGGGTGTCAAGAAGTACATCTCTGCTGAACACTTTACCGGAATTTTCGGCCAAAAATCTCAGCAAATCAAATTCAAGTGGTGTTAAACCAACCGATTTACCTCTAACCTTCACCTCATATTTCTCAAGATCTATGTCAAGATCTTTTGCGGCTATCTTCTTTGGCTTTTCTTCCACTTTCGTAAGAGCCTGATCTGTTCTTCTAAAAATGGCTTTTATTCTTGCCAGTAATTCTCTTACGCTGAATGGTTTCGTTATGTAGTCATCTGCACCAAGTTCAAGGCCGAGTACTCTATCGAACTCTTCTCCTTTGGCGGTAAGGAATATGACAGGTTTATCCCTGTTTTTATCTCCGCCTCTTAGAGTTCTTACAAGTTCGAATCCATCCATACCCGGTAGCATAACATCGATGATGAAGAGATCTATTTCCTCTTCCTTTATGATGTCAAGGGCCTTTTCAGCATCGTATGCTTTAAGTACGTCATAACCTTCTTTTTTTAGGTTATAACTTACAAGTTCAACTATTGAAGGTTCATCATCGACGATCAATATACGTTTTTTCAACATCAATTATCCCTCCTTTAAAATTTTTAACTCATCGAATATCGAATTTCTCCAAGAAATATCAATATATCTCCACGTTAAATTACCTTCCCAACTTTTTTCAACGCTTTGCAGGAAACTCATCTTGTGATCTTTTTCTGAAAGCATTTCCGAAAGTTCTTTATTTGCTGTCGATATAACCCATTGTATTCTTGACAATCTGACGCTTTCAAATTTGCTTTTGATTCCATATTTACCCAAAGACGATTTAAGATATCTTTCTCTTTCTTTTAAATCCTTTAAGGAAAACATCTTAAAATTCTCAAANTCGGTGAATGGCTTGGGTATCAACGGATTCAAACTCACGTAAGGAATGAGGCCGTACTCCTTAACCATCCTTGCCATGTCGATTATCCCATCCAGATCTTCCTTTTTCTCGTCCGGTAAACCATAGATGAAATACAACTTAACGCGCTTTAGGCCAGCATCTTTTACATTTTTCACGGCCACCGATATATCTTCAGCAGATAATTCTTTATTTAGTGCATCTCTCATGCGCTGTGTTCCTCCTTCGGGTGCGAGAGTTATTTCTCTGTCTCCCAAAGAAACGAGTATCTTTAAAAGTTCGACAGTTACAGCATCTACCCTTAGCGATGAAACGCTGAGATATTTAACCTTTTCTTTTAACCAAATGAGTAAATCCATCAATTTTGGATAGTCAGAAACGCTTGCACCGATAAGTCCTACCTTGTCAGTATATTTTAGCGCATAAGATATCCTTTTTTCAACTTCATCAACCGGCATAAAGCGAACAATGTTGTATATCTTTGAAGCAACACAAAATGCGCAGTGATGTATGCATCCCCTTTCTATTTCTATCAAATATGTCTTACCGAATGCCCCTTGATCTGAAAGCATAATCGAACTTGCGAACGAATTTGAAAGGTCTCTTACTTTTGAAAGTTTAACGTTTTTTTCACCAATCGGCGGGACAGAGACATCTTCAAATTCGTTCATCTTGTCGAGTATCTCTGTCCAACTGAACCCTTCTTCAAAAAAATGTTTTAGAGACTCAAGCGCACTGACACTTCCTTCTATTTCACCATGAAAGATCAAATCGGCAACATACCAAAAAGAATTAGGGTTAAAAAAGGTCAGTGCTCCTCCAAACACAACCAAAGGATTTCCTTTTCTTTCACGGCTGAGAACTTCAACTTTCAAATTTGAAAAGATATCAAAAATATTTAGGACATCAAGTTCAAACGAAATAGAAAAAGCCCATATCCTAAAGTTACGTAAATTTTTGTTTCCTTCCATCGATCTTATTTCCCCATTTAAATAGAAAAACCTTTCACATGAAAAACCACATTTCTCAAGTGCCATAAAGGCAGCGTTGAATCCAAGATTCGCTACCGCACTGGCATAATCATTGGGGAAAATTAAGGCTATCGGAATTCCGCCCTTTGCTTTTTGGGCTAAAAACGTTTCAGTTATTCTCTCTTGCAACGTCTTTTGTTTTCACACCCGATGATTCGTTTCCGTTATGATCGAGACTAAGCTCGCCCTTTAAAAGTTTATCGAGTTCTTCTCCTTCTATCGTTTCTTTTTCAAGCAATATCGTGGCTATATCGTCGATCTTGTCTCTGTACTTTTTCAAAATATCCATGGCCTTTTTGTAACTTTCCTCGATAATCCTTTTAACCTCGTAATCTATCTTTGATGCTGTTTCTTCACTGTAATTTGGAAGCCTTGCAATTTGTTTGCCGAGAAAAACTTCTCCTTCATCTTCTCCCCATGAAACAGGGCCTATTGTGTCGCTCATGCCGTACTTGCAAACCATATCCTTCGCAAGTTTCGTCGCCACTTCAAGATCGTTTGAAGCCCCTGTGGTTATCTGGTGGAAAACGAGTTCTTCGGCTGCCCTTCCGCCAAGCATTCCAGNAAGCCTGTCTAACATTTCATCCTTGGACATCAAATACCTGTCGCGGGTAGGAAGTTGAAGTGTAAAGCCAAGCGCATGCATTCCTCTGGGCACTATCGAAATTTTGTGAACAGGATCTGCATTTGGAAGAACCGCTCCTACAACGGCATGACCTATTTCATGATAAGCCACGATTCGTCTTTCTTCTTCGCTTACGACCCTTGATTTTCTTTCGGGCCCTGCTATNACTCTATCTATACCTTCTTCAAGTTCATCCATGGTTATTTGCTTTTTCTTTCTTTGTGCCGCAAGCAAAGCCGCTTCATTTATCAAATTTTCCAGATCTGCGCCGACAAAACCCGGCGTTCTTCTTGCAAGTATTTGAACATCAACATTGGGATCTATAGGTTTACCGCGCATATGAACTTTCAATATATCTTCTCGTGCTTTTATGTCTGGTGGATCAAGAAGAATTTTTTTATCGAACCTGCCAGGTCTAAGTAAAGCGCTGTCAAGTATATCTGGCCTGTTAGTTGCCGCCATAACGATAACGGCAGTTTGATTGTCAAATCCATCCATTTCAACAAGCAATTGGTTAAGGGTCTGTTCCCTTTCATCATGTCCTCCTCCGAGTCCAGCACCTCTTTGTCGTCCAACCGCGTCAATTTCATCTATGAAAATTATAGATGGAGAGTTTTGTTTTGCTTGGTTAAACAACTCTCTTACCCTCGATGCTCCAACTCCGACAAAAAGTTCAACGAAATCAGATCCGCTCATATGAAAGAAGGGCACATTAGCCTCTCCTGCAACAGCCCTTGCAAGCAAAGTTTTCCCTGTGCCGGGAGGCCCAACGAGTAAAACTCCTTTTGGCATTCTTGCACCAAGTACGTTAAAAGATCCTGGATCTTTAAGGAAATCCACGACGGATATTAACTCTTCTTTTGCCTCATCAACACCTGCGACATCTTTAAACGTTACCCTTTTGTCTGTCGGTTTGTAAACTTTAGCAGGACTTTTTGTGAAACTAAATGCCTGTGAATTGGCACTGCCCATACGTCTCATCATCCACCACCAGAACAACATCAAAATCACAAGTGGAAGCACGAAGTAAAATATCGCATTTATCCATACGCTCGAATCAGATGCCTGTTTTGCAACAACACTTATTCCTTTTGTAGACATAGTTTCAACAAGAGAATTGCTCGTCAAAAGCCATGGCGCGTAAAGATCGTACAGTGTGCCATTCTTCATTGTGACGGTGGTATTTCCGCTTGAATCAACGACAACAGAAGAAATAGGCGTTGGATCCTGATTCACCATTGATAAGAAATTGGTGAAGCTTATCTGTGTTACGGGATTGGTTGGAGGCCACATAACACGTATGAGCAGGAAAAACATGACTATGATCAAAAAGTAGATCAAAATGGTTCTCCAGTTAGGTCCGGTTTGCTTACTGTAATTTTGCTGTGGCATCAGAAAACGCCTCCTTCCCTAATTAAACTTAGGATATGTCTTGTTTTGCCTGTTATTTTCAAATCATCCGGAAAAGTTATTCCAACAACCCATAATATCTTTCCATCTATTTGAGAAACAACAGGAAAAGTTTTTCTTAATTCATAANAAACATGATGATTTTTCAAGATATCTCTCACCCTTACTTCCTTTTTCATNCCAAAAGGCACAATTTTNTCCGANTCACTTAAAGGTCTTACAACTAAAGGAAATTTTACCTTTTCCGCTTCAAGAGTAACACTGTTTTTGCCATCTCCAAAATCTGTACNTACCATTTTTAACTCCGAATATATCTTAACAGATAATTCCCTTATTTTGACTTCTCCGGGCACCGAAAGTTCTAACGACTCTTTCCATTCAAAAGAGTTTTCTTTTTTGGCTCCAAAACAAACTGCTTTTCCGTTTTTAGAAAAATATATTCCCTTACCAAGATTCAACTCACCATTTCCCTTTTTTAGAATCATGTTAACGCACGAATTTATTTTACGATTTGATATGTAAAGGTCCATTTTTTTGAAAACCATTTTGAAAAGTTCTGACAGAATCAAATCATCTGCTTTTTGAATGTCTTTAAGATCAAAACAGGTATATCCTGCTTTTTCAGTTGAATTTTTAAAATACAATTCAACTTCTTTATCAACATGTTCCTGATATTTTTTCAAAATTTGAGATGTGTTCAAGACAGATTCTTCTATATTCTGACAAAATTCTGCTTTTATCTTTGGAACCAAAACATGTCTTATCCTATTCCTAAGATAATTTGTGTCAAAATTCGTCTTATCCTCAAAAAACTCGAGTCTATTGATCTTAACATATTTTCGTATATTTGCTCATCAAAAACCAAAAAAGGCTTTATATACTTACCGTTGACGGGACTCATCCCTACAAGACCACCTATTCCACTGCCTCTAAAAAGTCTTAAAAAGAAATTCTCAGTTAAATCTGAAAGATGATGGGCAGTTGCGATCTTGTTGGCATTGTGTTTTAAAGCCAATTCTTCGAAGAATTCATATCTTACGATTCTTGCGCCTTCTTCAAGAGAAAGGCCTTTATGATTTTTAATGTACTCTGGTACATTCCTTGATTCAACGAAACAATCCATTCCACATTCTTTGGCCATTTTTTGGACCCCTTCTCCTTCAAAAACGGCCTCGGGCCTTATCATGTGGTTAAGATGGGCGACAAAAAATTCTGATCCGAGATGTTCTTTTATTTTTGAGAGAGCATACATCATCGCAACGGAATCAGATCCCCCTGAGACCGCTAACATCACGCGATCTCCTTTTTCAATCATCGACGTTTTTTTTATGAATTTTAAAAGTTCGTATTCAAAATCGTTTAATTTCAATTCTCGACCTTTGATTTGACAAAACTTGTAACAAAATCGGAGGCAAATGTTTCTCTTATCTGTGAATATCGGTTCTTCAAATCGTTAACTTCGGAAATAGACTTTTGAATTATCTCTTTTGATTCGGATTGTGCCTCTGTTTCGGCTTTTTCGATCATTTCTTTCGCCACTTTATTCGCTTCTGATATTTTATTTTTAACCATCATTTCGCCTTCTTGTGTGGCTTTCAAAATGATCTCTTTAGATTGATTTTTTGCCGTCTCTATGATCTCTCGTGCACTTTTTTCAGATGAAATCAATTGTTTAACAATTTCTTCAACTTCCAAGGTCATAAACCTCCTTGTTTATAATTAACATTCACCAAATTATTATAACATTTAATATTCTACTTTTAAAGGGGGGAATTAAGTGCCATTTTAAATTTAAGGGAAAAGCGCTTGAAGTTTCTAAATTGTTTCTTCATAGACACTCTTTATTGACTTTAAATTAACTTTATGCCTTTTACGTGATATAATTATTACAAAACTTAAAATTTTTGAAAGGAGGGCATTCGAATGGAAGAACTTTACGAATCCGCTTTAAGAAAATTTCGGAAAGCAGCGGTTATTATGAATTTAGATCCGAATGTGCAGAAAATTCTTGAACATCCAAAGCGTCAACTGATAGTGGAGTTTCCGGTTATGATGGACAACGGTTTGGTTGAAATTTTCACAGGTTACAGAGTCCAGCACAACGTTACTCTTGGTCCGGCCAAAGGAGGCATAAGATATCATCCAGATGTTAATCTTGATGAAGTGAAAACACTTGCATTTTGGATGTCTTTTAAATGTGCCGTGATGGGTTTACCTTATGGTGGTGGAAAGGGCGGAATAAAACTCGATCCCAAAAAATATTCGATGAAAGAGATTGAACGAATTTCGAGAAGGTATACTTGATCAACT
>JGI24721J26819_10007588_pt1 | contig 10232 bp, 9 predicted proteins | sample YelNatPaOPGAMG01_FD_26819 | JGI IMG/M metagenome (IMG submission 26819)
AAAGAAAGCAGCAGTAGTAGCTCCTACCCTTCCAGAACCGATTATTGAAATCATGTATAACTATTCATCCAAGACTAATAAGCTTTTTTTAAGTACTTCTCGGCTTTCTAATTTGTGATCTCTTTCCTGCTGAGGGCTGGATCCATAATCAGAACTACCCTGAATGCAGGCAACGCTCTTTCCTCTGATTCATTTCATGCTGGAAGCTTGATTTTGCTTTCTTTGATCTTACTCACGAAGATCCTCATCTTTTCGGCAAGGTCATCGTCGATAAAGTGTTCGAAGAAACAAGCCCTTTCCTTTGCTGTATCTTTATCGCATCCCATAAGTCTGAGAAGCTCATAGATCGAATTTTCCTTCCTGTTTAGGTTTTCGAGGAGTTTCTTTCCCTTCTCCGTGAGGGTCATACCTCTGTACTTCTGGTAATTTATGAGGCCGTCATCAGCGAGCTTTGACAGCATCTGAGACACTGACGCGGGCGTTACCTTCAGGTGCTCGGCTATCTCCAGAGGTCGTGCATAGCCCTGTATCCGTATGAAGTAATCTATGGACTCGAGGTATTTTTCCCTGTCCTCGTTTGTTTTCACCTACCTAAATTATTTAGGAATTATTAACCTCTTCCCATAAAATTTAAATATTTCTTTACTCACTAGACTACAAATGTCACTTTCGCCTTATTTTGCCCTTATTTTTATGGAGGGGGGGTGTTGTACATATTCAACTTTCTATCGCTGGATCGGCATAAATTGAAAATTTGACAAAAAGTTGAATAATACGGAAAAGAATTCAGGATAGTGCAAGGTTCGGTAGAGATTCCTCAACTTGAGGGAATCGCTAGGGAAGTCAGAAAGATGATTGTTGAAATGACATATGAAGCCAAGAGTGGACATCCAGGGGGGTCTCTGAGTGCCACGGAAATTCTTACATACCTGTATTTCAAGGAAATGAATATTGATCCAGCCCGTCCGGACTGGCCGGATAGAGATAGATTTGTTCTTTCTAAGGGACATGCAACCCCTGTCCTCTATTCCGTGCTGGCACTTAGAGGATTCTTCGATAAGAGTCTCCTCCATGGATATAGAAAGATAAATTCACTTCTTCAGGGTCACGCGGTTAACCATGTGCCGGGGGTAGATATAACCGCGGGTTCTCTCGGACAAGGATTGAGCAATGCGATAGGTCTCGCCTTGGCTGCACGCCTTGATGGAAGGAACTACAGGGTTTTCGCAATGATCGGCGACGGTGAATCGGATGAGGGAAGCATTTGGGAAGCAGCTCTTTTTGCAGCTCATCAAAAAGTTTCCAACTTAATTGTGTTTCTTGATAGAAATATGATTCAGCTGGACGGATTCACAGAGGAGATACTTTCTCTTGGAGATCTTGAGAGTAAATTCCGTGCATTTGGCTGGTCTGCCATCACGATAAACGGGCATTCCTTTCAGGATATAGAAAGGGCAATGGAATGGGCAAAGCATGCAGAAGGTCCAAAGATGATAGTTGCAAGGACAGTAAAGGGGAAAGGTGTTAAGTACATGGAAAACAACCCTGAGTATCATGGCAAGCCGCCACCCAGCGAGGAAAAGCTGAAAGAAGCAATTAGGGATATAGAGGGGAGTTAGAGTGATGGCCATTGCAGAGTTGACGTGGCTTCCTGATCTTATTAATAGGATAGAAAAGAAAAGCGTAAGGGAAGCCTACGGAAATGCGCTAGTATCCGTTGGGCAGGACAGGAACGTTGTTGTTCTTGATGCCGATCTATCTACCTCAACCCACACAGCCATGTTCCAGAAAAAGTACCCTGAAAGATTCTTCAATGTTGGTATTTCTGAGAATAACATGATGGGTGTAGCCTCGGGCCTTTCTTGGACAGGAAAGAAGGTGTTCGCATCCTCCTTTGCAGTATTTGCAACCGGAAGGGCATACGATTTTATCAGGCAGAGCATATGCTATGCAAATAGTGATGTGCGTATAGTGGCATCTCATTCAGGCCTCACTGTTGGAGAAGATGGTGCGACTCATCAAATGCTTGAGGATATTGGCCTGATGTCAGGACTTCCGAATATGAAGGTAATAGTCCCCGCCGATGCGTACGAGACGGAGCAGGTTGTCAAGTACATATACGAGAACAGGGGACCGTTTTACGTGAGGATATCGAGGGAGAAGGTGCCGGTGATAGATGGCCTACCTGAATTTAAATTCGGGAAAGCTCAGACCATTGTGGACGGGGAAGACGTTTCAATCCTGGCGACAGGGATTCTGGTGTCAGCCGCAAAGATAGCAGCATCCTACCTAAAATCCAAGGGGATTTCCGCCAGGGTATTGAATGTTTCAACCATAAAACCAATTGACAGAGATGCAATAATAAAGGCTGCCAGGGAGACAGGCAGGATTGTGACTGCGGAAGAGCATAGCATCTACAACGGCCTGGGAAGCAGGGTCTGCGAAACCGTTGCGGAGGGATACCCTGCAAGGGTGGAGAGGGTTGGGGTCGAGGATGTGTTTGGTGAATCTGGAAAATCCTGGGAGCTAATGGATAAATACGGCCTGAATCCTTTGGGAATAGTTAAAAAGGTTGAAAAGTTAATGAGGGTGACATCATGAAATTTTTCCTGGATACGGCAAATCTAAAGGAAATCGAGGAGGGGGTTTCCTGGGGGTGTGTTGACGGTGTTACCACGAATCCAACACTGATCTCCAAGGAGCTCGGGGGGGATATTGATTTCAGGACGCTCATAAAGAGGATCCTCGATATAGTAAACGGGCCAGTTTCGCTGGAAGTTACGTCTACTGATTCCCGCGGCATGATAGAAGAGGCAAGAAAACTCAAGGCATTCGGGGAAAATGTTGTTGTGAAAATACCAACAACGATTGAAGGTCTTAAAGCCATTAAGGTGCTAAAAGCTGAGAAAATTGAAACCAACGCCACTCTTGTATTTTCAGTAGGCCAGGCTCTCCTTGTTGCCAAGGCGGGCGCCACCTATGCATCTCCTTTCGTGGGAAGGCTCGACGATATAGGCGAAGACGGGATGTCCCTTATAGGGGATATCAAGGAGGTATACGGAAACTACGGGATTGAAACAAAAATAATAGTTGCCTCGATAAGGCATCCTGTCCACGTGAGGGACGCGGCTCTGATAGGCGCTGACATTGCCACCATGCCTTTTGAGGTGCTCAGGAAACTTGTATCGCATCCGAAAACGGACGAGGGCCTTAAGAGATTCCTAGATGATTGGAAGAAAATAGATCCGTCCAAGTTAAGATTCTGATGTCAAAAATAACAGTAATTGCAAGCCCACCTGATCTGGACTCAGTTGCCTCCGTATATCTTTTAAAAAGAGCAATCGGGGAGGATATCGATGTGAGGTATCTCGACCATCTTGAAATCGAGAAGTCAGAGGCAGACTATATCATTGATTCTCCGCATGGCAGGGCCAAAGTATTCAGGTTTGATCACCACGATACAAGGGAAAAAACGAGCTCTGCGATGAAAGTGGTTGAACATTTTGGGATGGGAGAAACAGAAAGAAGGCTTGCAGAAGCGGTAAGCTGGCAGGATAATGCAGGATGGAAGAGCCTGGAAAGGGCAGGGATGGACAACCTCCTCGACACGCTCCTCAAAAGTCTCATTGTCTCAGGTTTTAAAAATGAAGAGATTGATGAATTTTTTTCCATAATATTCGATGCTTTGNTGAAGAAGTTCGAGGAGGATGAAAGACTATCCAGGCTTGCTGAGGAGAATATTCTTTACAGGAGTGATGAAGGGGAGGTGATAGTTGTCGAGGGGGATTTCCCAAAGGACCTCCTTTTTCACAAATTTAGACCNANGNTACTAGTTAAGGTTTCCAGGTGGGGCATCTCCGTAACAAGGTCTGCATCATTTGACTCGCCAGATCTCAACGATTTTTCAAATATGTTGAGATCGCTTGACANGAAGAATTTTGAAAGATGGTTCATACATCCCCAGGGGTTTTTCATAGGTTACTCAATCGATCCCAATTCTGGGGAACAACTGCCCGTTGACCCTGTTATCTTGGGCAGGAGCCTTTATTCTTTCATCAAGGGAGAAATTCATCAAAAAGATTAAGAAAAAATTGATAACAAAAAAGCACTTAACCGATATGCAAAAATTCAAGGACGTACAGTCTGAGCCGCCAATTGCGAACTACAGACTGGACAGAGTGGGTCTGACGAATGTGATGAGACCCATAACAGTTTACAGGAATAAAAAAACCACAACTCTCATACCGACCTTTAAGGTGTTCGTGGATCTCCCGCCTTCAAGGAAGGGAAGCGATCTCTCAAGGGACATAGAGGCCCTGGAAGATGTGGTGGAAGGTGAAGTGGAAGGAAGGACAAGGGGAATAGAATATGTCGCGGAACTGATAGTTGAAAAGCTCCTGGCCAGACATCCGTACGCAACATCCGCAGAGGCGGAGCTGGCAGCGGATTATTTCCTGGAGAGAACGAACCCCAAGGGGAGGAAAACAACTGAGAGATATATCATCAGGGGAAGGGCTGTGAAAAAAGACAAAGAAAAGACCGTAAGGTACATAGGTGTGACAGCAACTGGCATAACGGTATGTCCTTCGGCTATGAAAACAGTCTCTGCCCTGATGAACAGGGACGTCGATTCCCCCCCGTACATATCCCACAATCAGAGAAATGATGTGACCATCCTCATGAGCGTACCTGACGGATGGGATGTGGATGTGAATGAGCTGATAGATATCGCGGAGAGCTCAATGAGCGCGCCAACCTATGAGCTTCTCAAGAGGGAGGAAGAAGGAATGCTTGTCCTCCAGGCCCACCAGAATCCAAAATTCGTGGAAGATGTGGTAAGGGATGCTATAAGGCTGATAGTTGAAAGATACAAGGAGATGCCGGAGGATGTATACGTAAAGGTAACCAGTGAAAGTTACGAAACTATTCACAAACACAATGCATTTGCCGAAAAGTCAGGGACACTTGGAGCATTCAGAAGGGAGATGAGTTAGTTCAGCTCCAGAATCTTCTGTTCTTGGCGAACTCCACCTCATTGCTGAGTATTCTTTCCAGCAGTTCCCTTTCATTCTTGACTGGCACCTCCAATATTCTTGATGCCGTTTCCGGGCCTATTCCGTGAGCAGCCAGTACCATCAGTGCGCGGTCCTCATACATTCTCAGCAGGTGGTATGAAGTCCTTAGTTTATTCATCCTCTCAGGCGTCATATTTTTAAGATCCTCAATCTCATATACCTTCATCGGTGCTATCCTGGGGCTGCTGCAGAATATGCACCTTTTCTCCCTGAGCTCCGATACCCTGCTCCTGAAGACCCTGTGGCAGCTAAGACAGTAAAAAGCCATCTCCTCAGAAAGAAGTCTTCTTTTGACGGCGTCAAGTATGGGGGCAGTCGGTCTTATGGGCATCATCTTCTCCCTGAGGTTTTCCATATACAGCTTTGAGGAATCGCTGAACGTATCGAAAATTTCTACCTTGATTGACCCTTCTGAGATTATTTTTCCAATCCTCTCCAGCGCACCGAGATCAAGATAATCCCACTTGAATTTCTCAACAGCTTCCCTATGGAATGGGGTGTCCCTGTACAGGGAAAATATCCTGTCCATCCTAATTTTGGAAAGGTCACTTTCCTTGGAAACTATCCCGAATTTCTTTGCCACGTTTATGGTGCTATACATAAAAGTCCTGGATTTCTCTATGTATCTGGAAAAATTCTCTATTTCCGTGGTGATGTTTTCTATAACCTTAGTTACCTCCTGCGCAGAATAGTTAATGTTTCCCTGTATGAGTATATGATATGGGGATGTATCGAAGAGGAACGATTCCCCGTACTTCTCCGAGAGTTTAAAGGTGATGAGAAGGGCAAGTGAATAATTTGCCTTGCTGCCCGCAGTTATCTGAACCAATGTGGTACCCCTTTCCTTTTCGATCCTTATGAGCCTATCATTAGCAGCACTCTTCCTAAAAGCTAAAACCTTCTCCCTTGTAAATGGGTCCAGATTGTATCCTATGATTCCCTCCCTCCTTTCCCTTCCAACTTCCATGGCTACGTCGAATGGTACAGGGATCTCCTCCCCCGACCAGCTTGGAGGGACGGAAATCCCCTGAATATAATCCACGTAAATGTATCTGTCCTTGATGTTGAGCACCCGCCAGGTACTTCCCTTCAGAATGAAGGTGGAACCAACATCAATCTCTGTTGCAACATAACCCTCGTCAAGGAATCCTATGATCTTATTGCTGGATGACTCCTTAACAACATATCTTTTTTCATCAGGTATCATTGATATATTCTCTATGAAATACCTCAACGTCTTCCCGCTCTTGCTTATTATTTTTTTCTCCTGATCATATCTTATGAGCTTAACGGAGGCAAGGAATTCAATCATATCTTCCAGCTCCTCTACGGTGAGCGAGGCAAAATTTGACACCCTCCTCGCGATTTTCATGATGTGTTCTAATGTGACGGATTTTTCAGCGTTGACAATACCGACGATCTGGTTGGCAAGGACAACCATGGGTTTTTCCCTTATCTCCACATTTTCTATCCTGTTCTGCTCAGCGAATCTCGCTATGACGGAAGCCTCTTCTGCCTCTATTTCATTCATCGTCACGATCGTCCCCTCAGATGTTTCCTGAAGCCTGTGTTTCCCCCTTCCAACTCTCTGCACGAGTCTGATGACCTGTCTCGGAGAATTCACCTGAATCACAAGATCAACAGTGCCGATATCTATTCCCAGCTCCATGCTGGAGGTGCATACAATTCCCCTGAGTTTCCCTTTCTTGAAATCCTCCTCAATCCTCGTCCTGACATCTCTTCCAAGGGATCCGTGATGCACGTCCACGAGGATCTTTTCGTCTATTAATCTCAATCTCATCACGATGTCCTCCGCAGTCGTCCTTGTATTCGTGAATACGATGAACTGTTTCCCCGTTCCATAGATATCAAGGATGAACTTGATTACCTCAGCATAGCTCTCATCGGCCCCAATCTGATCCCTTAGCTGTGGTGCAGCAACATTAGGGATGGTGACGTTTATGCTGTACTTCTTGCTTATACCGGCGCTCAATATCCTGTAACTTCTTCCCCTAAAAATTGCCTCTGCCACCTCCTCCGGATTTCCCACTGTGGCTGAGAGGGCTATAATATTGAATGAGGAGTAATCCTCCATCCTTGCAAGAGCAAAGAGGAGCTGCCATCCCCTCTCATCGTTCATTAGTTCATGCACTTCATCTATTATCACATACCTCACAGAGGAAAGATGATTCCTTATTCTCTTTCCACTTATTATGAGCTGGAGAGTTTCAGGAGTTGTTATGAGGATATCGGGAGGGTGGGTCATCTGGTACCTTCTTTCGCTCTGCGTACTGTCTCCATGCCTCACTCCCACCTCCAGTCCAAACAGTGAAGCATAGAATTCTATCCTGGACAGGACATCCCTGTTGAGAGCTCTCAGAGGGGTTACGTATATCGCTCCAAAACCGTTTCTCTTTCCCTGTTCCCTGAGCTTTTCGAAAACAGGCAGAACTGCAGCCTCTGTCTTTCCGCTGCCGGTGGGTGCTGTAATNAGGACATTCTCCCCCGCCAGAATCGAGGGTATCGCTATTCTCTGGGGATCGGTGAAATCTTTAAAACCCCTCGCGCGGAGTGCACTAATTATGCTCTCAATACGAGCATCGCCTGCAACCATTCCCGCGTATATTGACGGGTAGCTTAAATAGGTGTTGACCAAGAAAATTATTTAAATGCCGCATGACTTGCGCTTCAATGTTAGGAAAAATGGGCATGAAGCCCTACGAGATCTACGAGATCAGGGACCTAACGCACGGTGAACCTGACAGCTTCAAGATATCAAGCTTCAAATTGAGGCCTGGCGATGGAAAGAACTTTTCATTCAGGCCCGGACAGTTTGTCTCCCTTTTTCTGAAGCCTGAGGACAAGCTCTTCAGGTCTTATTCCATCGCTTCCTCCCCTCTTGAGGATCACCTGGAACTGATGATAGAAATGATCAACGGTCGATTTACTAGCCAGCTTGCAAAGATGAATGAGGGGGATACGATTTACGTTTCAGAACCAAGGGGTGCATTCGTTTTTGAGGAATCCAGTTCCGCAGGGTCGATCTTTCTTGCCGCGGGAATAGGAATTGCCCCATTCTTTTCCATGTTACGGTATCTCAAGAATAAGAAGGAGAAGAATGATATATACCTGTTTTACAGCATCAAGCACAGGGATGATATCGTGAACAGGGAGGAGCTTGAGAGTTTCTCAGAGAATGGTCTGAAGATAATTTACACAGTCACCAGGGATCCTAAGAGTGAGTCCTGGAAAGGTGAGTACGGAAGGATAAACACTGATATGATAAAGAGGCATGTAAAAGACTTCAGGGGGAGGACAGTTTACCTATGCGGCGGTATAAAGTTCGTGAAGGATCTCGTGGCTGAGCTTGTAGCTGAAGGTTTCAAAGATGAGGACATAAAAAGAGATATCTGGGGAGAATGATAACGTGACTTTACACGATTCCCTCGCTTATTCTGATTATGATTACGTACCATGGCTCATTTTCTAATACAATTTATGAGGTGCTATGATTTCTTCTTGCTGCTTTTTGAATAATAATCCCTTCAGTACTGTGTTATCAGGTATTTATACAGAAACTTTTTTATCGGTGAGGTGCATATTGTTATAACATGCCCGGGCTCGTATGGAAAACAATAAACGGGAAGAGATACCTTGTACTGAGGTGGAAGAAAAGAATTAATGGAAAACTCAAGATTATCAGGGAGGTATACATAGGGGATATTGATAAACTGGCGGACATTATACAGAACCCATACAGGGAAGTGGATGTCACAACTCTGGACTATGGAATATCGGCGATGACACTGCTCATAAACAGGGAGATTGGACTGAAGGATATAATTGATTCAGTTATACCTCACAGGGATAACGGTCTTTCTGCAGGAGACTATGCTCTGATATTCATAATGAACCGTCTTTCTGATCCAAGATCAAAGAATGGTATACAGGAATGGATGAGGGGAGACTTCTCCTCAACCATCTACGGCAGGGTGACATCACAGGGATTCTGGAACATGATGGAAAGAATAGGAGAAGGAGACATAAAAGACATCATGGATAGAGTTAAGGAAAAGCTGATATCCATAGGATACGATTTCTCGAGAATATTCGTTGATGCTTCAAATTTCTATGTTTTCATGAAGGAAAATGACATGGCAAAGAAGGGTCACAGCAAGAAGCATCGATATGATCTCAATCAGGTATCTTACTACATAGCTTCAAATCTTGAATACATTCCCTTCTACGGTGAATCTTATCCTGGGAATGTTCATGACTCAGGTACTTTTGATATGATAATAAGCAATGTGCCGGAGGATGCAATAGTGATAATGGACAGGGGATACAATTCCTCACATAACATATCCCTTATGCATAGGAGAAAATACATAGGCTCACTCAGACCATCTGACAACACCGATCTTATGGATATACCGCTGAGAGAATACTCAAACGGATATTATGAAACAACAAAATTCACTCTTGGAAGAGAACACAGGATAGTGATATATTACAGCAATTCCCTCAGGGACAAACAGATGAGATACCTTGAGGATAAGATGTCAAGAATAATAAAGAGATGTCAGAATATCCTTGAAAAGGGCAATTACGACGCATATGACAGAATAAATAATATTCTTGAGGAGGAGAATCTCAATGAGACCATTCTTGTGAGGGATGGTGTTGTTACAGTAGATAATGAAAGATTGAACAGGAGGATTGAGAGGATGGGAAAGACAGTGCTTTTCACAAATATCACTGAAATGAAGGCACAGGAGATAATTGACCTCTATAAAAAAAGAAACAGGGTGGAACACTGTTTCCGCACTATTAATTCATTGAAAATAGCTTTCCCTGTATATCACTGGACTCCACAGAAGATAAGGGTCCACATGTTCCTCTCCCATCTTGCCTATCTTTTTCTCTCACTTATGCGTCTGAAGATGAAGGAGGCAGTTGACCTTTATCTTATCACGACAGCAGAAGTTCTCTCAACTATAAAGATAGTTTATCTCAGGAGGGGGAAATATGTTGAGAAGAGACTGGTATCATCAGATGAAAGAGCGAAGAAGGTGATGGAGAAGATAGACCTTCTCAATATTCAATAGCACCTCATAACTGAATATTTCAGGAATAAGTACCATAGGTCATCTGGAT
>JGI24721J26819_10007591_pt1 | contig 10228 bp, 9 predicted proteins | sample YelNatPaOPGAMG01_FD_26819 | JGI IMG/M metagenome (IMG submission 26819)
GGCCGGGCGCCCGGCATGGCCGGCCGTGGCCATGGCCCCGACGGTCGCGGCCCCCACCGCGGCCCCCGCCTCGGCGCCCGCCGGCGGCGCCGCTGCCCCCGCCGCGCCGGCCCCGGCCGCGGCGGCCGGGAGTTTCGGCTACGCGGTGGCCCTCGGCGGCGACCCGGGGCCCGGCTTCGGGCCGACGCTGGGCGGCCGCGGCGGAGCGAAGGCGCCCGCGGCGACCATCCCCGCGGCGGCCGCCGGGGTGGCGAACCGGTCCGAGTCGCGTGCGCGGCGGCGCAAGCGGGCAGCGATGCGTGAGTACGGCGACGAATTCCTGGAACTCGACTCCGATTTCGGTGTCACGCCCGACTACGCGGCGGAGCCGGAGCCCGTGGCGGTCGCCGCCGCGAACGGGGCCGGTGCGCTGGGATTCTCGGGCACCGCCCACAAGGACGACGCGCTGCGGGCGGCGGGCCTGACCGAACTGGCCGGCGGCGAGTTCGGCGGCGGCCCGCGCATGCCGATGGTGCCCGGCACCTGGGACCACGACGACGAAGCCCCGGGGAGAGGGGGACCGGACGGTTAGCGAAGTGAAGCTCGGCAACCGCAAGTCAGGAAGATCACGAAGAAGGGAAACACGATGAGCCTCTTGGATGCTCACATTCCGCAGTTGGTGGCCGCGCAGTCCGCGTTCGGCGCCAAGGCGGCGTTGATGCGCAGCACGATCAGTCAGGCCGAGCAGGAGGCGATGTCGGCGCAGGCGTTCCACGTGGGCGAGGCGTCGGCGGCGTTCCAGGCCGCCCACGCGCGGTTCGTGGAGGTCGCCGCCCGGATCAACACGCTGCTCGACATCGCCCAGGCCAACCTCGGGGACGCCGCGGGCACNTATGTGGCCGCCGATTCCGCGGCCGCGTCCACCTACCCCGGCTTCTGACCTCGGCGCACCCGCGAAAGGACTTGTGATGGCACAGATCATGTACAACTACCCGGCGATGCTGGCGCACGCCGCGGACATGTCCGGCTACGCCGGAACGCTGCAGGGNCTGGGCGCCGACATCGCCAGCGAACAGGCGGCACTGTCCAACGCCTGGCAGGGCGACACGGGCATGACCTATCAGATGTGGCAGGCCCAGTGGAACCAGGCCATGGAAGACATGGTGCGGGCCTACCAGGCGATGGCCAGCACCCACGAGGGCAACACCCTGTCCATGTACGCCCGCGACGCGGCCGAGGCCGCCAAGTGGGGCGGTTAGGCACCGCGTCGGCGACGTCGATGAGCACAGCACCCAACGCCGTCGAGATGACGGTCGNCCAAGCGTGGTATATCGCGGAAACCATTGGGGCGGGCAACTTCCCCTGGGTTCTGGCGATCACCGCTCCCTACCGCGACGCCGCGCAGCGCGACGAGTTCTGCCNGCGCCGNAACGACGAGCTGGCCCGGCTGGGCCTGGTGTCGGCCGAGGGTGTGGTCAACGCGGCGGTGGCCGACTGGATCAGGGTGGTGTGCTTTCCGGACCGCTGGCTGGACCTGCGCTTCGTCGGTCCGGGCCCGGGCGAGTTGCTGCGCGGCGTGGTCGCCAAGCGCCCGGGCGTCACCGGCAAGACCATCGTGGCCCTGCGCAGTGCGCAGCTGATCACGTTGACCGCCATGGACATCGAGGACCCCCGCGCGCTGGTCCCCGTACTCGGCGCCGGGCTGGCGCACCGCGCGCCGGCGCAGTTCGAGGAATTCAGCATGCCGGCGCGCGTCGGAGCGCGCGCCGACGAGCGGTTGCGGTCCGGCGCATCGCTGGCGGAAGTGCTGGACTACCTGGGCATTCCGGCGTCGGCCCGGCCGGTGGTGGAATCGGTGTTCACCGGTCCNCGCAGCTACGTCGAGATCGTCGCCGGTTGCCGCCGCGACGGTCGGCACGCGACCACCGAGGTCGGTATGAGCCTGGTGGACACCACCGCGGGGCGCGTGCTGGTCAGCCCGTCCCGCGCATTCGACGGCGAGTGGGTCTCGACGTTTCGCCCGGGAACCCCCTTCGCGACCGCCGTCGCCGTCGAACAGCTGACCGCCCTGCTGCCGGACGGGCAATGGTTCCCCGGCCGGCGGCTGTCCCGCGACTTTTCCGCAACAACACACAGATAACAACACGCAGACAGAGAAGAGAGCACGATGTCCCAGCAACCGTGGCGGGCCCAGTGATGTCCGGCGCCGTCATGCCGATCGTCCGCGTCGCCATCCTGGCGGACAGCAGGCTGACGGAGATGGCCCTGCCCGCCGAGTTGCCGCTGCGCGAGATCCTGCCCGCGGTGCGGCGATTGATGGTTCCCGCCGCCTCCAACGGCCACGGCGACGCGGCCGGCGACGACGGGGCGGCCGTCCTGCTGAGCCTGGCGCCCGTCGGCGGCGCGCCGTTCAGCCTGGACGCCAGCCTGGACACCGTCGGCGTGGTCGACGGCGATCTGCTTGCGCTGCAACCGGTTCCGGTCGGGCCCGCCGCGCCCGGGATCGTCGAGGACATCGCCGACGCCGCCATGATCTTCTCGGCGTCCCGGCTGCGGCCCTGGGGAGCCGCGCATATCCAGCGCGGCGCGCTGGCCGCGACGATCGTGGTGGCGTTGGTGGCCACCGGGTTGTCGGTCAGCTACCGGGCGGCCACCGGGGCGCTGGCCGGGCTGGTCGGGGTCAGCGTGGTCGCGGCGCTGACCGCGGTGGCCGGCTTGCTGATCACCGCGCGGTCGGCCCGCACGGGCATCGCGCTCTCGATCACCGCGCTGGTGCCCATCGCCGCCGCCCTGGCGCTGGCGGTGCCGGGCCGGTTTGGGCCGGCGCACCTGGTGCTGGCCGCGGCCGGGGTCACGGCCTGGTCGCTGATCGCCTTGATGGTGCCCGGCGGCGAACGCGAGCGCGTCGTCGGCCTGTTCACCGCGACGGCGGTACTCGGAGCCGGCGTGCTGGGGGCCGCGGGCACCGAGATGTTCTGGCGGCTACCGCTGCTCACCATCGGTTGCGGGCTGATCGTGGCGGCCCTGCTGGTGACCGTCGAGGCGGCCCCGCTCTCTGCGCTGTGGGCGCGTTTCCCGCTGCCGGTCATCCCGGCGCCCGGCGACCCCACGCCCTCGGCGCCGTCGTTGCGGGTGCTCGAGGACCTGCCGCGGCGGGTCCGCATCGGCGACGCCCACCAGAGCGGGTTCCTCGCCGCCGCGGTGCTGCTCGGCGTGCTGGGCTCGGTCGCGATCGCGCTGCGGCCCGAGGGCGTGAGCGGTTGGGGCTGGTACGTGGTGGCCGCGACCGCGGCGGCGTCGGTGCTGCGTGCCCGCGTGTGGGACTCGGCGGTGTGCAAGGCCTGGCTGCTCGCCCAGCCCTATCTCGTCGCCGGCGTGCTGCTGGTGTGCTACACCGCGACGGGGCGCTACGGGGCCGCCCTCGGTGCGCTGCTGGTGCTCGTCGCGCTGCTGTCGGCGTGGCTGGTGGCGGCGCTCAACCCGGGCATTGCCGCGCCGGAGAGCTATTCGCTGCCGCTGCGCCGGCTGCTGGGCTTCGCCGCGTCAGGCCTGGACGCCTCGCTCATCCCCGTGATGGCGTACCTGGTCGGGCTCTTCGCCCTGGTGCTCAATCGATGATGCGGGCCGGATCGGCATGCCTCGCAGCGGCGTTCGCGGCCGTGCTGTGCGGATGCCCGCCGGCGTTCGCGATCGGCAAGCCGCAGGTGGACCCGGGGGTGCCGCCGCCCGCCGGCACACCCGGCCCCGTGGCGCCGGTGGAACAGCGCGGCCCGTGCAGCACCTCCGGGATCATTCCCGGCAGCGATCCCGACGTGGTGTCGCCCAGCCAGGCGATGCTGAACCTGCCTGCCGCGTGGCAGTTCTCGCGGGGTGAGGGCCAGCTGGTCGCGGTGCTCGACACCGGGGTGCAGCCCGGTCCGCGGCTGCCGAACGTCGACCCGGGCGGCGACTTCGTGGAGACGACCGACGGCCTGACCGACTGCGACGGGCACGGCACCCTGGTCGCCGGAATCATCGCCGGCCAGCCCGGACCGTCCGGTGCCGAGGGTTTCTCCGGGGTCGCGCCCGCGGCGCGGGTGGTGTCGATCAGGACGACGTCGGCCAAGTTCTCGCCCCGCACGCCCGGCGGCGATCCGCTGCTGACGCGGGCCTCCCTCGACGTCGCGGCGCTGGGCCGGGCGATCGTGCACGCGGCCGATCTGGGCGCGCGGGTGATCACCGTCTCGGCGATCACCTGTCTGCCCGCCGACCGACCCGTCGACCAGGCCGCCCTCGGGGCGGCGCTGCGCTACGCGGCGGTCGACAAGGACGCGGTGATCGTGGCCGCCGCGGGCGACGGCGGGTCGAGCGGATCGCTCGCCGGCGGGTCGCCGTGCGAGTCCAACCCGCTGACCGACCTGAGCCGTCCCGACGACCCGCGCAACTGGGCCGGCGTCACGTCGGTGTCCGTCCCGTCGTGGTGGCAGCCTTACGTGCTCTCGGTCGCTTCGCTGACACCGGAGAGCCGGCCCTCCACGTTCACGATGGCGGGGCCGTGGGTGGGCATCGCGGCACCCGGGGAGAACATCGTGTCGGTGAGCAACGGTGCCGGCGGGGGCCTGGCCGACGGCCTGCCCGACAACCACCAGCAACTGGCCGCGCTCGGCGGCACCGGTTACGCCGCCGGCTACGTGTCCGGGGTCGCGGCGCTGGTGCGCAGCACGTACCCGCAGCTGACGGCCGCCCAGGTCGTGCAGCGCCTCACCGCGACCGCGCACAACGGTGCCCGGGCGCCCTCCGACGTCGTCGGGGCCGGCAGCGTGGACCCGGCGGCGGCCCTGACCTGGCAGCTGCCCGCCGGCCAACAGGCCGGGGCGCCGGCCACCCGGGTGGCCGTGCCGGCGGCGGCGCCGCCGCCCGATACCACGCCGCGGACCGTCGCGTTGGCCGGCACCGCCGCGCTGGCCGTGGCGGTCGCGGCCGCCGCCGCTTTCACCGCGATCGGCGCACGCCGACGGAAGGAGTCACCCAAGTGAGCCTGCTTCGCTCGATACCGGCCCCCGGACCCGGCCGGGTGACGCTGGCGCTGCTGGTCGTGGTGCCCGCGGCGATGGCGTACCCGTGGCGCTCGGAACGTGCCTACTGGCTGCTCGGCACCGCCGCCGTCGCGGTGGTCCTGCTGTTCGGGTGGTGGGACGGGCTGCACGTCACCGCGATCCTGCGCCGTCGGTTAGCCATCATGGGCCGCCGCAATCTCTACGTCGCGAAAGCCGCGCCCGCGACGACGGCAACCGCGCTGCTGCGGATCGGGCCGCCGGTCGACGATTCGGAGGTGCTGCCGCTGCCGCTGATCGCCCGCCACCTGGACTGCTACGGCATCCGGGCCGACGCGATCCGGATCACCAGCCGCAGCAGCGGCGCGCGGGTGCAGGAGACCTGGATCGGGCTCACGGTGTCGGCCGTGGACAATCTGGCGGCGCTGCGGGCCCGTTCGTCGCGGATCCCGTTGTCCGAGACCACCGGTGTCGCCGCGCGCCGACTGGCCGACCATCTTCGCGAAATCGGTTGGGACGCCACCCTGGCCGGGCCCGAGGACGCCCCGCGGCTGCTGCCGGCCGACGCTCGCGAGACCTGGCGCGGGTTGCAGCGGGGCGCATCGGATTACGTTGCGGTGTACCGGGTCTGCATCGACGAGTCGTTGCCCGAGACCCTGGCGGGAATCCGGTCGCATCCGGTGCGCGAGACGTGTACGGCGCTGGAGATCGCCGGTGACCGCACCGGCCGGACACTCGCGGCCGCCTGCGCGTTCCTCACCGAGTCGCCGCCCGGGGCCGCCGCGCCGGTGCCCGGGCTGACCCCGCAGCGCGGCAACCACGGCCCCGCGCTGGCGGCGCTGGACCTGCTGTCCACCCAGCGGCTCGACGGGCATACCGCGGAGCCGGCAGGTCTGCTGACGCGGCTGGACTGGCCCACGGCGGTGGCCGGGGCGCACCGGGCGGCGATCGCCTAGCTGGCCCGTTGTCGGCCCGCTCACTGCGCGCACCCCGAGCTGCCCGGCTGCCGGTCCGGCTGGTGCATTCTGGAGGTTCCCTGTGCATCGGGCGGCTCAACTTGTCGAGTGGGCGCCCACGGGTTTCTAATAGTGATACAGAAAAGGCAATTCCTACACTCGGCGTCGCTGAAAAACTGGCGCTTGTTGGTGGTGGGGCTCACCCTGAACGCGGTCGATCTCGGCCGCCAACGGTCCCTGTGCAGTAGCGATACGCGGTATGCCGTCGGCAACCGTGCTCGACGCAGGGGACGATGATGGTACCACCTCTTTTCGGTCTTGAACACCCGCTTCACATTCAACCGAGTCGCAACGGCGTGACTTGGACCCGGCTCGGCGCTGCGCGTCGGCCCTCGGCACGCCGAACCCGCACCGCGCGCCGCACGCCGACCCCGCTTCGCCAGAGCACCCAGCCCGTCAAGGAAACGAGGTAGTTCCCCAATGACTGAAAGGGTCTATCTGGCTCTGGTTCTCGCGCTGTTCGTCGGCAACGTCGTCGGCATCCTGGGCAGCGGCGGGTCGGTCCTGTCGGTTCCCTTGCTCGTTTACGTGGCCGGCATGGACCCCAAGCAGGCGATAGCGGTCGCACACCTGATCGTCGGCGCCACCAGCACCGTCGCCGCAATGTCGTTCATTCGGGCGGGCCGGGTGCAGTGGAGGACGGCGCTGCTCCTCGGCGGGGGTGGTCTCTCCGGGGCGTACGTCGGCGGCCTGCTCGCCGGCTTTTTCAGCGGTCGGGTGCTGCTTCTGGGATTCGCCTCGATCGTGGTCATCACCGGAATCGCGGTGCTGCGCGATCGCCGCCGTGGCGCTTTGGCGGAGGAGCACCGACCGCTGCCCACGGCTGTGGTCGTCCTCGGGGGCCTCGCGATCGGGATGGTGTCCGGGCTGGTCGGGGCTGGTGGGGGTGTCTTCATCGTTCCGTTCCTGATCTTGGTCGGCGGAGTTCCCATGGCCTACGCTGTGGGCACCTCTCTCATCGTCGGCGCCCTCAACTCGTTCGCCGGACTGGGCGGCTACCTGAGCAGTGTCCACGTCAACTGGAAACTGGCCGTGACCTTCACCGTGATCACCGTGATCGGCGGACACATCGGAACGCACGTCCACGAAAGATTCGATCCCGCCACGTTGCGCAAGTTCTTCGGACTGTTTGCGTTGGGGATTTCGTCGATCACCTTCGGGCGTGAAATCAATGCCGCGACGGGAATTGCCGTAGCAGCGGCAACAGCGGTCTTCGGCGTGTTCGTCTTCGCCCGCGAGGCCAGAGAGCGGCGTGCCGCCGTCATCCGGCCGGTCGGGTACACGGCCCCCGACACGGATCAGCGAGCCGAACATACTGGTTCAACGCCCATCTTGGCGATGCCGGATCCCCAGTAATTTCCCCGACTTTGATGCTGTCCAGCGGTCCGGACCTGACGTCACCTGTCCGGCCGGGCCGAAGGGAACCGTAGGGCAGTGCCGCGGTGGCCCGGAGGGCTTCCCGGGGCCCGGCCCGCTCGACGCCTTCGCCGGGTCCGTGCAAAGCCTTCACGTGAGCAAGATTCGGACACACCTCGCCGTGTTCGGCGAGGCTCGTGCTGCTGGCGTCGGAGACTCCCGAGCGGACCAATCGCCGGGCTCGCTCGCCCGACGGCACCGGAATTACGGCACCGGAGTTGTTAGTGTGCCGTCGCCGAAGCCCGCCCGACACCGCCGCGCGATTGGCTGAACGTCGTCGTCAAGGTGACTGCCAACATGCTGTGCGTCCCCCGTTCCACGTTGTCCCCGCGACCGCTCTTGGTTTTTAATCAAACTGACCGGAATCAGCGGCGATTCAGGCGCGATTCAGGGCCGACGGTCGCCGCCGAATCCAATTCGGACGGGGTGAGTCGTGGTGTCGGTCTCTGACACTCGTCAGGCTTGATCCGGCGCCCGATTACTGACTGCTCGACCGAATCCGGCTGATCGTCGCGAAGTGTGCGGCCCAGCAGGCGCGTTCCGAACCCACCGGCCGACCTTCCACCGTCGTTGACGAGAGGCACTCGAACTATGCTGCGTGGGAATCGCATCGCGGTTTGGAACCCGGAAAACTCCTCGGCGTGGGACGCCGGCAACAACGTCATCGCTCGCCGTAACCTGCTCTGGTCGATCGTGACCTCGCATGTCGCCTTCTCGGTCTGGTCTTTGTGGTCGGTGATGGTGCTGTTCATGCCCCAGTCGGTCTACGGTTTCTCGACAGGCGACAAACTGCTGCTCGGCGCCACCGCTTCACTCGTCGGTGCCCTCGCGCGCTTGCTCTACCCGATGGCCAACGCCAGGTTCGGCTGCCGCGACTGGGCGGTGTTCTCGTCCTTTCTGCTGGTCATTCCGACGTCGGGCGCCATTGTGCTGCTGGCACATCCAGGCCTGCCGCTGTGGCCCTATCTGCTCTGCGCGGCATTCAACGGGCTGGGGGCGGGGAACTACTCCTCATCGCTGGCCAACTCCGAGGCGTTTTACCCGCAGCGACTCAAGGGCTTCGCGCTGGGAATCACCGGCGGGATCGCCAACCTCGGTTCGGCGTCCATCCAGGCGGTCGGACTGGTGGTGCTGGCCGTCGCCGGCAATCTGGCACCGTACTGGGTCTGCGGGATCTATCTCCTGCTGCTGGCCATCGGTGCGCTCGGTGCGGCGCTGTTCATGAACAACCTGGACTACCGCATCGAGATGACCCACTTCAGGTCCATCCTTCCGCTGCCGGATTCCTGGGGCATCTCATTTCTCTACCTGACCTGCTTCGGCTCTTTTCTCGGCTTCGCTTTCGCCTTCGGCCAGGTCTTGCAGCACAACTTCATGGCGAGCGGGCAGACCAGCTCACAGGCTGCACTGCATGCCTCCGAAATCGCCTTCGTCGGGCCGCTGCTGGGGTCCGCGGGCCGCGTCGCCGGTGGCCGGCTGAGCGACCGGATCGGGGGTGGCCGCGTGACGCTGGGCTCCGTCACCGCGATGGTCGTGGCCGGAGTGTTCCTGATCGCAGTCAGCACCCACGACGACCTCACCCGCGGGCCCGGTGGACACGTGTCGGGGCTGACGATGATCGGGTACGTCGTCGGCTTCATCGCCTTGTTCACCCTGTCCGGGGTGGGCAGCGGGTCGGTCTTCAAGCTGATTCCCTCGGTGTTCGATGCGCGCAGCAGCGCACTGGGGATCGACGATGCCGACCGACTGGATTGGTCCCGTGTCCGGTCGGGAGCGTTGATCGGCTTCGCCGGGGCGTTCGGGACGCTCGGCGGCGTGGGGATCAATGTGGTGTTGCGGCAGGCCTACGCCAGCACCGGGACCGAAACGCCCGCGTACTGGGTCTTCGTGCTCTGCTATGTCGTTGCCGCACTGCTGACTTGGGTGCGCTATGTACGGCCGCGGATCGTCCCGCCGGGACCGAGTTCTCGGGGTGACCGGCCGGTCACGGGTCGGCTGACCGGCGGGGTAGCTGTCAAATCCGAAGCATGACTCCGGCAGCGCCGATCGCACCGTAGGCGGGCAGGGCGACCGCCTTCGCCAGATGCACGCGCGGCGCCACGGCGTGGCCGCGGTCCTGGGCGGCGGCCGATGCCATGGCGGCCATCGAATCCAGTGGGGGCGTGTGACAACACCGTCCACCGCAGCCGAAGCCGTGGGCGAGTTCGCGACCGTGGATAACGGCGACGCGCGGGGCCGGCGAGCCAGGACATTAGAACATCAGTGGCCGCAGAAAACGCGTCATCCGGCGCAGATAGTCCAGCTGGCTCACGTGCAGGACGTGACTGCCCGGGAACCAGTGCAGCGCGCAGCGGTCCCAGTGCTCCCACAGCATCACGGCCTGNTCCGGCGGAGCCATCCGGTCGCCGAGGCCGGTGATGAGCATGCGACGGTCCTTGGGCACCAGCGGCCGGTAGTTCAGCGGGCAGTGGTAGGCCAGGCCTGCCGCGAGCTCGTCGCCGCCAATGCCCGACAGGCGCAGCCCCAGAGTGACGAGTTTGTTTGCCGGGAACCAGGTTTCGAACATCGTCGCCGGGGTGACGACCGGGCAGTTGGGGATGACGGCGTCGAGCCGGTCGTCGACCGAGGCCACCAGCGCGGACGTGTAACCGCCCAGCGATATGCCGGTCAGCGCGATACGGTCGACGCCGGTGTGGCGCAGATGGTCGAGGATGGAACGGAAGTCGTGCACGGCCTGAGCCATCGCCTCGGCGAAACCGCCGAGGCCCCGGGAGAAATAGCCGA
>JGI24721J26819_10007604_pt1 | contig 10215 bp, 10 predicted proteins | sample YelNatPaOPGAMG01_FD_26819 | JGI IMG/M metagenome (IMG submission 26819)
TTCCCTTTTTGAGATTTTGTTTATTAAGAATTGGAGGTATTGGGAGTTTTGTTTCCCAAAATTTTTTATTATTAAGTTTTTTGTTTGGTTGGATAATTTTTGGATTATTTTTTTTGTTTCTTCTATCCCAAAAACTTTTGGGTAGCAGAGTTTTTCTTTGTCTTGGCCTGAGGTGTAGTCTATTAGGTCGTCTGTGATTTGGAATAAAAGTCCTATGTTTGTACCTATTTTTTGTAAGATTTTTAGTTTATCTATTTTAAGTTTTTTTACAATTCCTGCAACAAGTATGCTTGCTTCTATTAGTTTCGCTGTTTTTTTTATGCACATTTTTTCTACATATTTTTTTGTCCTTTGGCTGTTGTTTATATTTTTCCAAGATGTTGCGCTTATGTCTAAGATTTGGCCTTCTATTAAACCATTTATTCCTACATAGTTGGAAATCAATTTTATTACTTTTACTACTACATCCAAGTTTTGTTTCCAACTACAGAGTATCTCAAATGCTAAGGTTAAAAGGCCGTCACCTACTAAGATTGCGGTTGCTTCATCAAATTTTTTGTGTAAAGTTAGTTTTCCTCTGCGGTAGTCATCGTTGTCCATTGAAGGAAGGTCATCGTGGATTAAAGAATAGTTGTGGATCAGTTCTATACTACAAGCAGGATAAAGCAGAGCTTCTTTTTTTATTCCTAACATCTCTCCGCAGGAAAACATTAAAATTGGTCTTATTCTTTTGCCACCAGGGAATAATGAATAAAAAATTGCTTTTTTAAATCTATAAGGGATTTTTTGTGTATATTCTGAGATTATTTCTTTGAACTTTTTAGAAAAGAGTTTTATATCGTTTTGGAGTTTTTTTTCAAAATGGGAGTTCGCCGTCATTATCTTCAATATCCTCTTCTTGTGGTTCTATCTCTTCTGTTTCTTTTTCTTCTTTTTCAATTTTGGGTTCAAATGGTTGTAGGGTGAAACTGTTTTTGTCTCTTACGACCATCTCTACTTTGTGCTTAACTTCTTCAAGTTTTTTGTGGCAGAAGTTTACTAATTCCATACCTTCTTGGAATAAAGCTATTGTTTCTTCTAATGGGACATCACCTAATTCTAATTTTGAAACAATTTCTTCTAACCTTTTTAATGACTCTTCAAAAGTTTTGTCTTTTTTGTTTAATTTTTCCATAGTTAGCTCCTGTGGTGGAGGTTTAGAATTCTTCAAGAATTAACTCTACAGTTTTTAGCAATTCTGGTAAATCTTTTTTTATCACTTTCCAAACTATCTCTAAATCCACACCAAAATATTCATGAATGAGTATATTCCTAAAATCTTTTATATCCTGCCAATTTATATTAGCATATCTATTTTTAACTTTCTGTGGTAATTTGCTAACTGCTTCACCAATAACTTCAAATTCTCTTATAACAGCTGATTGAGTTTTTCTATCTTGCAGAAAATCATTAAATGTTAAATCTTTTGTGAAATTGAGAATATTATTCCCTGATTCAAGAATATCTATTAAATAAAGTTTTAAATCTCTTTGTTTAGACATAAACAATCTTATCTTTTATTTTTTCTTTTATGTATGGTTTTATTGCGTTNTCAAAACCAATGTCTACTCTAACTCCAAGTTCTTTTTCTAAAAATCTCTTCAANTCCAAAAAGTTATGAATATCTTTCTTTTCTGGCAATAGTTCTACCACAATATCTAAATCACTTTTTGACTTATTCTCATTTCTTACGAAACTTCCAAATATACCAAATTTGATTACTCCAAATTTTTCATAAAGGTATGATTTTCTGCTTTCTAAATATTCTAATATCTCATTAAATCTTTTTTTCTTTTTGAGTTTTGTCTTATTCACTAATTTCCTCCTTAACTCAGCGAATTAAATTATTAATAAATTTTAACATTTTACACACCTAAAATTTTTCTTATATCTTTTATTAGTTGTTTGTCAGAATCGTAAGAAAGGATGTTTTCTACATCTTTTATGTTATACCATAAAACTTCATCAACTTCAACATTTTGGTTAGTTTTAATTTCTTTTGGTTTCATAAGATACCAGGTCACTTTTTTGTGAATTTTTTCACCATTGTGGTAAAACCAGTATTCCACATCTTTTATTTTTTTTATAATCTCAGGTTTTACTCCTGTTTCTTCTTCTACTTCTCTTACTGCTGCTTGTTGGGATGTCTCACCTTTTTCAATATGCCCTTTAGGAAATGTGTAGACAGTTTGGTTTTTTAAATTCTTTGTTTTTATTACTAAAACAAAGTTTTTTTCATCTATCACAACGCCGCCTGAGGAAAATTCGTATTTTACTTTATCTTTTTGTGTGTTCATTTTATTAGCATTACTTCTTCTAAAGTTTTCTTTTTTATATTTTGGGATTTTTTTAGTTCTTCTTTCTCTGGATAACCTAAGGAAATTAAACTTACAAGTTTGTATTTCTGTGGTATTTCTAAAATTTTTCTTATTTCTTCAGCGTAGGACTTCTTGTCTCCTGCTATCCAACAACTTCCTATCCCATAGTGCCAAGCTGCAAGAAGGATGTTTTCTGTTGCTGCGGAGCCGTCTTCAAGGTAGTATTTTGTGTCTTCACAAAATACTGCTATGCAACAATCTGCTTGTTTTATAAATTTACCATAATCTGTGAGTTCTGCTATTTTTTCTTTAAGTTTTTTGTCTTTTATTACTACAAATAACCATGGTTGTTTGTTGTTTGCTGTTGGTGCTAATCTTGCGCAATCAATTATGTCTTTTATTATTTCGTCTGGAATTGGTTTGTTGATATATCTTCTTATGCTTCTTCTTGTTTTTAAAACTTCTATTGTGTTCATAGTAAATTTTTACAAAAATCAAATCTGTTTTGCAATAAAAACTTGATTTTTTATTCATAATGTAGTATATTAATTTTTTAGTTAGCTCTCTCAAGTACAAAAATGTACGAAATTTTAAGAAGAATTGTTTCCTTTATATTCAAAATGGCATTTAATCTAAAAGTTGAAGGGATAGAAAACCTTCCTAAGACAAATTTTATTATTTGTGCTAACCACACAAGTTTTTTAGACCCTTTCATTATTGCAGCTTCAATACCTAAAAGGATTTATTTTTTAGCATTAGGAAAGTTTTATAAAATTTTTTGGATAAAATGGTTTTTAAAAATTTTCAATGCTATACCTGCAACACCTAAGGGTGGAACTGTGCAGAAAGCTGTTTATCTTTTAAATAAAGATAAAAATATTGGAATTTTTCCTGAAGGGACACGCTCTTTTGATGGAAAATTAAAAGAGTTTAAAAAAGGTGTTGCGATATTAGGTTATAAAACAGGAAGGCCTATTGTTCCTTGTGGGATAATAGGTGCTTATGAGTGTCTACCCAGGGGTGCAAAGTTTCCAAAGTTTTCTCAAATAAAGTTAAAAATTGGTAAACCAATTTATCTTTTAAAAGAACCATATGAAGTGATTGATGAAGTAAAGATTCAGTGGGGTTTGCTTAAGTTGAAAAATGCGATAAGTGAATTGGTTAAGAGTTATTAGTTATCCCGCCTGTCCCGCAGAAGGCGGGACAATTTGCGGGATTAGTTCAGAGTTTAAATAAACAAAGGAGATAAAGATGACAGAAAACAATACTGATATAATGGAGATAAAAATTAAAAAAGTTATTCCTGCAAAGAAATGGAAGATAGTGAGAACATTAACAAGGGTTGCTGAATTTCCATCATTTGTTCCAACGGTTAAAGAGACAAAAGTGCTTGAAAAAAATAAAAATGTTATAAAAACATTTTGGTATATTCAGGTAGATAGTATCCCAATAAAATGGGTTGAGGAAGAAAGAATTTTGTTTGATAAAGGTATAATCTCTTTTAGGGCGATAGATGGAGATATACAAGAGTTTTATGGTGAATGGAGATTTAACAATCATCCAAATGGAACCGAAGTTGAACTTGATTTAAAGTTAAAAGTTGATATTCCTGCAATAAAAGAGTTTACACAAGATTATATAAAAAATATAATAACAAAAAATTTTGAGACATTGTTGGATGCTATAGAAGAAAGGATTGTTTCTTTAGAATATCTTGAGGTTAAAAAAGAGAAAAAAAGTAGTAAAATTGCAGGTTTTGGTCTTATTGGACATCCTTATAACTTTTTCCATCTTGAAAGATGTTTGAAGATGTTAAATCCTGAATTTAAGATGCCATCTTTAGAGTTTCTTGAAAAACTTTTTGAATTGACACCTTCTTTTAAACTTTATGATATTGAAAATTTTCAGTCAAAGGCAAATGAAACGACAAGGGGTTGTTTTATTGTTGCAACAATTATTCCTGAGATCATACAAAGAGATATCTGGACTGCTTTCTCTAAAATAATAAAGGCATGTAAACTTGCTGAAAAGTACCAAGTTGGAATTATTGCTTTGGGCGGTTTTACATCTATCATAGGAGAAAAAGTTGGAAAGATACATGAAATAATTGATGTTCCTATTACCACAGGAAATACTTTTACCTCTGCATTAGCTGTAGATGGAGTACTCAAAGCAGCAGAACTTTTAGATTTAGACCTAAAAAAATCTACATTAACTATTGTTGGTGGTAGTGGAGATATTGGTAGTGGTTGTGCAAGAGTTTTAGTAGATAAAGTTAAAAAATTGATTTTGACTGGAAGGACAAAGGAAAATCTTAAAAAAATAAGAGATGAATTAAAAAAAAGATGTAAAAAGACAAAAATAGATATTTCTTTAAATAACCAAAAAGCAGTAAAGGATGCTGATATTGTTATCTCTGCTGCAAGTTCTGTATCATCTATACTCAAACCTGAGTGGTTTAAAAAAGGTGCGATAGTTTGTGATGTAGGTTATCCAAAGAATATATCTTATTCATCTGCTATAAGAAACGATATATTTGTTTTCTCTGGAGGGTTAGCAAAACCTCCAACCCCTATATCACTCCCAATAGATTTAGGTCTGCCTTCAAACTATACTCTGTATGGATGTTTTAGTGAAGCTATAATACTGGCTTTGGAAAAAAGGTATGAAAACTTTAGTTTTGGCAGAGGAAATATCATACCTGAAAAAATTGAAGAGATAAAAAGTTTAGCAAAAAAACATGGGTTTGAAGTTGCAGATTTTTATTGTGGAGATAAACTAATAGATAAAGAAAGAATTGAAGAGATAAAAAGAGCAAGAACAAAATGAATATCTATTCTTTCTCTTCTCTTATAGCAGGTCTAATCTGTTTTTTCTTTTCACTATTTGTTTTTTTAAAAGGGACAAAAAAACCTTTAAACCAGGCATATTCACTTACAACTTTATTGGCTGGTATATGGACAGCTCTCCCATTTGTTTTAAGTATAATAAAAGATGAAAACTTATCAATATTTTCTGCAAGGATTATATACTTTTTTGCAAGTTTCCTTCCCACATCAGGATATTATTTGATGAATGTTCTTTTAGAGGAAGAAACTAAAAAAATAAGGTTCCTAATCTTTCTATCTTTATGTTTTGCTTTTCTTTCTTTAACCTCGCTTAATATTAAAAGTGTTATAAAATTTGCTCCCTGTTTTACAGTAAAACCAGGGATCTTTTATATTCTCTTTGTTATATTTTTTATCTCAGTATTTTTAGAGATAATGTTTAAAATATTCAAAGTAACAAAAAAGTTATATGGATCTCGCAGAAATCAGCTAATCTATACTAACTTAGCATATCTCACAGGTGGAGTTGGCGCTGTTTTACATTTTGTCTCTGCTTACACATCTATAGAACCTATTCCCCATGACATCTTTGTTGCAATTTTCCCATTTATTTTAACATATGCAATTTTAAAACATCGTTTAATGGATATAAGATTAGCAATAACTTATACAACAATATTCATCATAACATACATCTTTGTCTTAGGGATACCATTTGTATTTCTAACAATAGCAAAAAGTTGGCTTATAAGAATATATGGTTTAAACTGGTGGGTTATACCGTTAAGTTTGTTTGTTTTACTTGCTATAATAGGACCTTTCGTATACATATATCTACAAAAGAAAGCAGAAAATGTTTTGTTATATAGGCAAAAAGTATACCAAGATGTATTAAAACAAGCAGCAAAACAGTTAACCACTATTCATAATTTGAAAAAGTTGTTAAACTTAATCGTCCACACGATAACAAAGGTTGCAAAAATCTCTTATGCAGCAATATTTTTATATGATGAAGAAAAAGATTGTTTCATTTTAAAAGCACAAAGAAATCTAAAAGAAAAGATTGATTATATTGAAAAAGATGAAAATTTAATCTCTTTGATTAAAGAACAAAAAACACCTTTATTCTATGAAGAGATAAAAGACAAGATAAACAAAAAAATAGAAGTTTTAAAACCTGTTCTAATAGTACCAGGAATTTTAAGAGACAAAATAATTGGGTTTTTAATTTTAGGAGAAAAAACAACAAAAGAAGATTTTTCTCAGGAAGATATTGATACATTCTCGCTTTTAGCAAATGAAGCAACTTTAGCAATAGAAAATGCTATACTTTATGAAAGCATGGAAGAAGAAATAAATAGGAAAACTAAAGAACTACTTGAAACACAAAGACAGTTAATTCAGTTAGAAAAACTTGCTACTGTTGGAACATTAGCCGGTGGTGTAGCACATGAAATTAATAATCCACTGACCGCAATTTTAACAAATGCGCAGATACTCCTTTCAACCTGTGATAATTTAGATGAAGATGAGAAAGAATCACTACAACTTATAGAAGAAGCAGCAAAACGTTGTAAAGTCATCGTGCAAAAATTAATGCTTTATGCTAAAAAACCAAAAGAAGAAGAGTTTAAAGAAGTTGATTTATTAAATGTAATAAAAAATGTGCTTTCATTGATTGGCTATCAACTAAACCAAGAAAACATAAATATAAATATAAACGCAAAAGAAAAAGAATATAAAGTTTTAGGAAATCAAAACGAGTTAGAACAAGTTTTTACAAACTTAATTTTAAATGCAAAAGATGCTATAAAACAGATAAAAAAATTTGGAAATATAAACATATATCTTTCAAAAGATAAAAATAAAATAGTAACAGAAGTTGAAGATGATGGAGTAGGAATACCAAAGGAGATTATTCCAAAAATATTTGATCCATTTTTCACAACAAAAGATGTAGGAAAAGGAACCGGATTAGGACTTTCAATCTGCCAAGCTATAATAGAAAGACATAAAGGAAAAATTTTTGTTGAGTCAGAGCCAAACAAAGGAACAAAATTCACAATTGAATTTCCACCATTGACATTATAATAAATTTTTGATAAGATAAATTTATGAAAAAAATATTAATAATAGACGATGAAGAGATAGTAACAAAGAGTTTACAGAAGTTGTTAAAGAAAGAAGGGTATCAAACAACAATAGCAAAAAGCGGTTCTGAAGCAATTGAAAAAGTAAAAAGAACAGATTTTGACTTAATAATCTGTGATGTAAGAATGCCACAGATGGATGGTATAACTACAATAAAAGAGATAAGAAGATACTTAAAAGAAAAAAACAGACCACAGCCGCCAGAAGTTGTGATAACAGGTTATGCTGATTTAGATAAATACCAAGCAGCAATGGATTTAGAAGTTGCTGACTATTTATACAAACCTTTTGATACACAAGATTTTTTAAAGATTGTAAAAAAGAATATTTGATAATGAGAAAATTTACACTTCTAATCAATGGTGAAGATTTAGACACAGGTGTATATGAATACTTCCCTTATGCTGACAACTATATATCTGACTTCAAAACAACTTTTAGAATTATAACTCAACTAAAATTAGGTAAACTCTCCGAAGATAGTGAAGAAGCAAATAAATATGTTTTTGCTAAATACTGTGTAAATAAGGAAGATACAAATAAAAAAGCAATAGAAGCAGCTTACAAAGCTTTTTTAGAATTCAGATATTTCCCTCTCGCAAAAAGAAAGAAAATCTTATACGATATTCATAAATATCTTGTCCAAAAAAAAGAAGAACTAATAAAATTAATGATTATTGAAGGACATCCAAGGAAAGTTTGTGAATGGGAATTTTCTTGTATGGAAAGGGGTTATAGAAAAGAAACTTTAGATTTTTTCAAAAGTGAGCTATGGAGAAAAATTGCTCAAGATGGTAATGAAAGTATATATTTAGCAAGGAGACCGGATGGAATAGTATGCGTTGTTCCACCAAGAAATGCACCTTGTAGTAATTCACTCACAGGTGCTTACGCATTATTAAGTGGAAATACTATTATCATAAAACCACCAATGCAAACTCCTTTATCTACAATCTTTCTATGGAAAGAAATAGTTTGGAAAGCAGCAAAAGAAAATAATGCTCCAAATGGAACTATAAATATTGTTGTTGGAAATTCAAAAAAAATAATGGAAGAGTGGTTGTCTGATCCTATTTTTAAAGACATTATATTTTTTGGGGACAGCAAAAATGGATTAGAAATTGGACAAAAGATTTTTGAAGCAGGCAAAAAACCAATATTAGAACTTTCAGGTAATGACATGATGTTAGTTTGGAAAGATGCTGATTTAGAAAATTCAACTGAAGCTCTATTAGATGCTTTTATAGGTTCCACACAAATTTGTATGGTTCCTAAAAAAGCACTAATTCACAGAGAAATTTCAAGAGTTTTTATCAATGGATTTATTGATAAAGTAAAGAATTTGAAAATAGGATTGCCCTCTGATTCACAAACAATTTTTACGCCAGTGGTAAGAATAAATGAATACTACGAATTTTTAAACGATGCCTTGGAAAGAGGAGCTAAAATACTTTACGGCGGAGAGAGGGTAAATCATAAAGGTTTGCCTGACAAAAATGGAGTTTATTTTGTCCCCACAGTTTTATTAATAGAAGATTACAAAGAAGCTATTAATATGAAATGTATAAAAGAAGAAAATTTTTTCCCACTTTTGCCGTTAATTATATTTGATGGTTCTGATAAAGAAATCTTTGAAAAAATGATAGAAGTCGTTCATACTAATGAATATGGATTAAGAATTTCACTATGGATAAATCCATCTAATAGATATCTAAAGAAATTTGTCAAATGTTTAGATAACAGTGGACTTTTGAGAATTAATTCAAGACATATTAATTTTTCAGTATGTCTTTCAACACATGGAGGAATAGGAAAAACTGGAGGACCTTTTGGCGAAATGAACTATATGTGGCAAAAAACCACTCACTTACAAGGTATCAGTATAAAAAAATGAACATAAACACTATTTTATTACTTTTTACATCCATAATTATTTTTACTATCGGAGTATTTGTTTATACAAGAAATAAAAAATCGATCGTTAACAGAATTTTCAGCGCTCTATCTTTAAGTCTTACAATATGGCTTTTAGGATTCAGCTGTATGTATTCAAGCAAAAATGCCAATGCAGCGTTAATTTTTGCAAGAATAGGATTCTTAGGAATAGCTTTTATTCCTATACTCTCTTACCACTTTATATCTGTTTTTTTAAACCACAAAAATCAAAAATTTCTATTCTTTATATATATTGTGACAATTCTTCTACTCCCCTTGTCCTTTACAAACTATATTTACAACGGTGTAAAAATGAGATTTTTCGGATACTATCCTACCGCTGGAGTAATATATCCTATTTTTTTAGCTTCCTTTATCATTCTGTTCTTAAAAGGTATATTGCTTTTATACAAATATTATAAAAAAGAAAAAAGAAATGAACAGATAAAATATGTAATGCTAGGATTTTTTATAGGTATGTGTGGCGTAGTAGATTATTTAGCAAAATTTAAACCTTTTTATAATATCTATCCCCTTGGTTATATCTGTGCAATTGGTTTTTATAGTATAATCTCCTACGCCATCATAAAATACCACCTTATGGACATCAACATTGTTATAAAAAAATCTACATTGTTTGCTTGGAGGGTGCTATTACCAATTCTATTATTTGCTTTGTTTGTATCAATTGGTCAACAAGTATTTATTAAATACTTACCTATCTGGTTGTGGCGAGTAAGTGTAGTTGGTTGTGGTATTTTTCTTCTCTATTATCTCTACAACAAAACTATACAAATTCTAAAACTCAAAGATGAAGAATTAGAGAAAGAAAAGTACACCTATAGAGAAAAGTTGAGAGCATATACACAAGATATAACAAGAAGTAAAAGTTTTGAAGAAGCAGCAACATATATTGTAAGGAAAGTTTCTTTAATAGGTAGGAT
>JGI24721J26819_10007605_pt1 | contig 10215 bp, 7 predicted proteins | sample YelNatPaOPGAMG01_FD_26819 | JGI IMG/M metagenome (IMG submission 26819)
CGGCGGCTGGTCGAGGGTCGAGGTGAGCAGCGCCCGCCAGTAGGTGATCCGCGCCCAGGCCAGGTCGGTGTCGCCGGCGGTGTAGCCGGGCAGCCGGCTCTTGATCGCCGACAGGGGGTCCCGCCCGTTGGTGGCGTCGGTGATGCGCCGAATCGCCAACTTGCCCAACGGGTCCCGGGCCGGCACCGCCGGCGCGATGTCGGGCCACCACACCACGACCGGGATGTCGGGCAGCAGGAAGGGGGTGACGACGCTGTCGGCGTGGCCGGCCAGCGGCCCGGACAGCCGCAGCACCACCGTTTCGCCCGCGGTGGAGTCGCCGCCGGCCCGCAGCTGGGCGTCCAGCCGGGCGTCGGAGGCGTCGGCGTCTCCGGCCATCACCACCAGGACCCGCATCGGGTGCTCGTGGCTGGCGTCGTTCGCGGCGTCGATGCACTCCTCGAGCAGGGCCTCGTTCTCCGAGGCGATGATCAGCGTGCCGACCCGGCCCATCGTCACGGCGCCGACCTGCTCGCGCAGCTCGTCGAGTTTCTTGTTGACCGCGTTGGTGCTGGTGTCGGGCAGGTCGACGATCATGGGCGCCACTCCTCAGCATCGCTGCGCTCTGCATCGTCGCCGGCGCGAATCATGGCCGCCGCCATTCCCGGCCGGTCCTGCGCAGCATCTCGAAGGCCGACTCCGGGCCCCAGGTGCCCGCCGGGTAAGNGTCGGGTTTGCCGTGGGCGGCCCAATAGTCCAGCACGGGATCCAGNATGCGCCAAGCCAATTCGACTTCGTCGTTCACCGGAAACAGGGACGGCTCACCGAGCAGCACGTCCAGGATCAGCCGCTCGTAGGCCTCGGGCGAATCCTCGGCGAACGCCGAGCCGTAGGAGAAGTCCATGTTGACGTCGCGCACTTCCATCGCGCTGCCCGGCACCTTGGAGCCGAACCGCAGGGTGATCCCCTCGTCGGGCTGGACCCGGATCACCATGGCGTTGGTGCCCAGTTCGTCGGTCATGGTCGCGTCGAACGGCAGGTGCGGCGCGCGCTTGAACACCAGCGCGATCTCGGTCACCCTGCGGCCCAGACGTTTTCCGGTGCGCAGGTAGAACGGCACACCGGCCCAGCGACGCGTGTCGACCTCGAGGGTGATCGCGGCGAACGTCTCGGTGGTGGAGTCCTGGGAGAAGCCTTCCTCGTCGAGCAGGCCGACCACCTGCTCGCNGCCCTGCCAGCCGGCCGCGTACTGNCCGCGGCTGCTCGTCTCGTGCAGCGGCTGCGCGAGCTGGGTCGCCGAGAGCACCTTGATTTTCTCGGTCTGCAGCGCCGAGGGGTTGAAGCTGATCGGTTCCTCCATCGCGGTCAGTGCCAGCAACTGCATCAGGTGGTTCTGGATGACGTCGCGGGCGGCGCCGATGCCGTCGTAGTAGCCGGCGCGTCCGCCCAGCCCGATGTCCTCGGCCATGGTGATCTGGACGTGGTCGACGTAGTGGGAGTTCCAGATCGGATCCCACAGCTGGTTGGCGAACCGCAGCGCCAGGATGTTCTGCACCGTCTCCTTGCCCAGGTAGTGGTCGATGCGGAACACCGACTCCTCCGGGAAGACGGCGTTGACCACGTGGTTGAGGTCGCGCGCGCTGTTCAGGTCGTGGCCGAACGGCTTTTCGATGACCACCCGGCTCCAGCTGCCGTCCTGGGCGTCGGCCAGACCGGACCTGCGCAGCTGGTCGCAGACCACCGGGAAGGACTTGGGCGGGATCGCCAGGTAGAAGGCGTGGTTGCTGCCGATGCCGCGTTCGACGTCGAGCTTCTCCAGCGTCACGGCCAGGCGTCCGAACGCGACGGCGTCGTCGAATTCGCCGCGCACGAAACGCAATCCGTCGGCCAGCCGCTCCCATATCGACTGGCGGAACGGGGTGCGGCAGTGCTGCCTGACCGAATCCTGGACCACCCGCGCGAAGTCGTCGTGGTCCCAGTTGCGGCGGCCGAACCCCACCAGCGAGAAGGTGGGGGGCAGCAGGCCGCGGTTGGCCAGGTCGTAGATGGCCGGCACCACCTTCTTGTGGGCCAGGTCGCCGGTGACGCCGAACAACACCATGGCGCACGGTCCGGCGATCCTCGGCAGGCGCTTGTCGTCCTTGTCCCGTAGCGGATTACGCCACTGTTCAGCCTGGGCGCCACGGCTCATTTGTCGGCGGAGCCCAGTTGTTTGCGCGTCTCGGCGAGCAGCTGAGTCCAGGCGTCCACGAACTTCTCGACCCCCTCGTTCTCCAGGACCAGGAACACGTCGGCCAAGTCGATGCCGACCTTCTCCAAGTCGTCGAAGACCTGCTGGGCGGCCGCGGCCGTGCCGGTGACCGTGTCGCCCTTGACCTGCCCGTGGTCGGCGACGGCGTCGATGGTGGGCTCGGGCATGGTGTTCACCGTGTGCGGAGCCACCAGTTCGGTGACGTAGAGGGTGTCGGAATAGTCGGGGTTCTTGACGCCGGTGGACGCCCACAGCGGGCGCTGCACGCGGGCGCCGGCGGACTCGAGCGCCGTGTAGCGCCCGCCGCGCTCGAACACCTCCTGGTAGGCCGCGTAGGCCAGTCGCGCGTTGGCGACCCCGGCCTTGCCGCGCAACCCCAGCGCCTGCCCGGAGCCGATCTTCTCCAGCCGCTTGTCGATCTCGGTGTCCACGCGGGACACGAAAAACGATGCCACGGAATGGATCGTGGACAGGTCGTGNCCGGCCTCGCGGGCCTTCTCCAGCCCGGNCAGATACGCGTCCATCACCTCGCGGTGCCGTTCGACGGAGAAGATCAGCGTGACGTTGACCGAAATCCCCTCCGCCAGAGCCGCGGTGATGGCCGGCAGGCCGGCCTTGGTGGCGGGGATTTTGATGAGCAGGTTCGGCCGGTCGACGATCTTCCACAGTTCGACGGCCTGCGCGATGGTCTTTTCGGTCTCGTTGGCCAGCCGCGGGTCGACCTCGATCGACACCCGGCCGTCGACGCCCCGGGTGGCCTCCCACACCGGGGTGAACACGTCGCAGGCGCTGCGCACGTCGTCGGTGGTCACGGTGCGGATCGTCGCGTCCACGTCGGCGCCGCGTTCGGCCAGCTCGGCGATCTGGCCGTCGTAGGCGTCGCCCTCGGCCAGCGCCTTCTGGAAGATCGACGGGTTGGTGGTCACGCCGACGACACTCCTGGTGTCGATCAGCTCCTGCAGGTTCCCCGAGTGCAGCCGCTCCCGCGACAGGTCATCGAGCCACACGGATACGCCCGCAGCGCTGAGCGCGGCAAGGTTCGGGTTCTGAGTGGTCATGGAATCGCCTTCTCTCAGTTGTCCACTACCTGTTCCGCTGCGGCAGCGACGGCTTCAGCGGTGAAGCCGAATTCACGGAACAAAGTCTTGGCGTCGGCGGACTCGCCGTAGTGTTCGATCGACACGATCTTGCCGGTGTCGCCGACCAGCTTGTGCCAGCTCTGCGCGACGCCGGCCTCGACGGCCACCCGCGCCGACACCGACGGCGGCAGCACGCTGTCGCGGTAGTCCGAGGGCTGCGACTCGAACCACTCCACGCACGGCATCGACACGACCCGCGCGACGATGTCCTTGTCCGCCAACAGCTTCTGGGCCGCGACGGCGAGCTGGACCTCCGAGCCGGTGGCGATCAGCACGACGTCGGGCTCCTCGCCGTCGTCGTTCAGGACGTAGCCGCCCCGGGCGACGCCCTCGGCGCTGGTGCCCTGCAGCACCGGCACACCCTGGCGGGTCAGGATCAGGCCGACCGGGCCGCTGCCGTTGCCGCGCGCCAGGATGGTGCGCCAGGCGTAGGCGGTCTCGTTGGCGTCGGCCGGGCGCACCACCGACAGCCTGGGGATCGCCCGCAGCGCCGCCAGGTGCTCGATCGGCTGGTGGGTGGGGCCGTCCTCGCCCAGCCCGATCGAGTCGTGCGTCCAGACGTAGATGGTGTCGATGTCCATCAACGCCGCCAACCGCACCGCCGGGCGCATGTAGTCGGAGAACTGCAGGAAGGTGCCGCCGTAGGCCCGCGTCGGGCCGTGCAGCACGATGCCGGACAGGATGGCGCCCATCGCGTGCTCGCGGATACCGAAGTGCAGGGTGCGGCCGTACCAGCCGGCGTTGTACTCCTTGGTCGAAATGACTGGCGGGCCAAAGGAAGTCGCGCCCTTCATGGTGGTGTCGTTGCTGCCGGCCAGGTCGGCCGAACCGCCCCACAACTCGGGCAGTTTGGGGCCCACNGCCGACAGCACCGCCCCGGACGCCTTGCGGGTGGCCACCGCGTCGCCGCCGGGCTCCCAGTGCGGCAGGTCGGCGTCCCAGCCGTCGGGCAACTGCCCGGCGGTCAGCCGGTCCAGCAGCGCCTTGCGTTCCGGCTCGCGCCGCGCCCACGCCTCGAAGTCGGCCTGCCAGCGTTCGTGGGCCTGTTTGCCCCGGCCCACCAGCCCCCGGGTGTGGGTGATGACGTCCTCGCGGACCTCGAACTTCTTGTCCGGGTCGAANCCGAGGGCTTCCTTGACGGCCGCCACCTCCTTGTCGCCGAGGGCGGCGCCGTGCGCCTTGCCGGTGTTCATCAGGTTGGGGGCCGGGTAGCCGATGATGGTGCGCAGCGAGATGAACGACGGCCGGTCGGTGGCGGCCTTCGCGNTGGCGATGGCCTGCTCGATGCCGACGACGTTCTCGCCGCCCTGCACCTCCTGGACGTGCCAGCCGTAGGCGCGGTAGCGGGCCGCGGTGTCCTCGCACAGCGCGATGTCGGTGTCGTCCTCGATCGAGATCCGGTTGTGGTCGTAGAACACGATGAGGTTGCCCAGCTGCTGCACCGCCGCCAGCGACGACGCCTCCGACGTCACGCCCTCCTCGATGTCCCCGTCGGAGGCGATCNCGTAGATGAAGTGGTCGAAGGGGCTGGTTCCCGGCNNGGCGTCGGGGTCGAACAGGCCGCGCTCGTAGCGAGCCGCCATCGCCATCCCGACCGCCGAGGCCAGNCCCTGGCCGAGCGGGCCGGTGGTGATCTCGACGCCGCGGGTATGCCGGAACTCCGGGTGCCCGGGGGTCTTGGAGCCCCAGGTGCGCAGCGACTCGATGTCGGAGAGCTCCAGCCCGAAACCGCCCAGGTAGAGCTGGATGTAGAGGGTCAGGCTGCTGTGGCCGCACGACAGGATGAACCGGTCGCGGCCCAGCCAGGCGGTGTCGCTCGGGTCGTGCCGCATCACCCGCTGGAACAGCGTGTACGCCAGCGGCGCCAGGCTCATCGCCGTCCCGGGGTGGCCGTTGCCGACCTTCTGGACCGCATCGGCGGCCAGGACCCTCGCGGTGTCGACGGCGACCGAGTCGATCTCGGCCCAGTCGTCGGGATGGTGTGGTCGGGTCAGCGCGGAGATCTCTTCGAGTGTGGTCACAGACTCAGTCCTTGGGGTCATCGAGCTGATCAATCTCAACCCTAGTGCGGGACGGGCGGCTCTTGCAGTGCAAGATTCCGGGTACCCAGGGCGGGGCGTTGTGAAAATTACGTGACGGCCCGAGGCTTGGTGCAACCAGTCCCGCAATCGGGGGAGAAACGCAATCGAGGGAGAAATATGCGTGAGGGGACCCTGCGGGCCCGCCACCGGGGGAGTGCGGTCTACCATCGTGTGTAGTAGATACTGCGCGCCGCCCGAACCCCGAGGAGTCATTGCGTGAGCGTTCGCGGGCGCGTCGCGCCGAGCCGAAAAACCGAGTCCGCCCGCCCCGGGCCGGACCCGATGGGCCGCTCCGAGAAGCCGGTCCGCAACCGGGCCGTGGCGACGGTGCTGGCTTATCTGGCGCTGACCAAGCCGCGGGTGATCGAACTGCTGCTGGTCACCGCGATCCCCGCAATGCTGCTGGCCGACCGCGGCACCGTGAACCCGCTGCTGATCCTCAACACGCTGGTCGGGGGGATGTTGGCGGCCGGGGGTGCCAACACGCTCAACTGCGTCGCCGACGCCGACATCGACAAGGTGATGAAGCGGACCGCGCGCCGGCCGCTGGCGCGGGCGGCGGTGCCGACCCGCAGCGCACTGGTGTTCGGGCTGGTGCTCAGCGTGGGCTCGTTCTTCTGGCTGTGGTCGACCACCAACCTGTTGTCGGGGCTGCTGGCCGTCGCCACGATCGCGTTCTACGTCTTCGTCTACACCCTGTTGCTCAAGCGCCGCACGTCGCAGAACGTGGTGTGGGGCGGCGCGGCNGGCTGCATGCCGGTGATGATCGGCTGGTCGGCGGTCACCGGCACCATCGGGTGGCCGGCGCTGGTGATGTTCGCCATCATCTTCTTCTGGACGCCGCCGCACACGTGGGCGCTGGCGATGCGCTACAAGGACGACTACAAGCGGGCGGGCGTGCCGATGCTGCCGGCCGTGGCGACCGAGCGTCAGGTCACCAAGCAGATCGTGATCTACACCTGGCTGACCGTGCTGACGACGCTGGCGCTGGCGCTGGCCGCCGGTTGGCTGTACGCGGCGGTCGCGGTGGTGGCCGGCGTGTGGTTCCTGGCGATGGCCCATCAGTTGTACGCGGGCGTGCGCGCCGGTGAGCCGGTCAAGCCGCTGCGCCTGTTCCTGCAGTCGAACAACTACCTGGCGGTGGTGTTCTGCGCGCTGGCGGTCGACTCGGCCATCGCGCTGCCCACGTTGCTCTGACGCCATCTGCGGCGACACGCTTCGTGTCCGCCTGTCAGGTGTCACTATGTTCGCGTGAGTGACGGTCGGGTCCACTACGCCCGCAACGGCGACGTGCGCTTGGCGTACCGTGTCTTCGGCGAGTCCGGGCCTACGGGCATCTGGGTCCCGGGCTGGGTGGTCAGCAACGTCGACACCATCGACGAGCCGGGGAGCCCCTATGCGCGCGCCATCGATCTGTGGTCCCAAGAAGCCCGATCCGTTGCATGGGACCGTCGAGGAACCGGACTCTCGGACCCCTCGGCGCACCTGCTGTCGCTGGACGAACGCCTGGAAGACCTCGTCGCCGTCGTCGATGCGGTCGGGGTCGATCGGGTAGACCTGTTCGGCACCAGTGAGGGTGGTTCGGTCAGCATCTTGTTCGCCGCGACATATCCCGACCGGGTGAGCTCACTCTGTCTGTACGGCACTGCCGCCCGGTTCTCCCAGGACCCGCCGGAGTTCCCGTGGGGCTTCTCGCCCTCGGAGGTGGAATCGCAGCTTGCCGCAATCGAAGACGATTGGGGTGAAGGGGCATTGGCGGAACTCTTCTACGGCCAGGCGGCCGAGGTTGCCGGCATGCGCGAGCTGTTCGGCAAGCTGCAACGCTCGATCTCGAGCCCGTCGTTGGCGAAGCTGTGGTGGCAGAGTGTGATGGAAACCGACGTCCGTGCCGTACTCGGAGCGGTCCGTGCGCCCACATTGGTCCTTGCGCGTCCGGGCAACCCGCTCGTGCCCGTGGAGTCATCGGCCGCATTGGCGGCCGCCATCCCGAACGCCCAGTTTCACCTGTTGCCGCCCGGCCCCCACACCCCGTTCGACATCGTCGACGAGTTGATGCAGGAGCTGCTTGATTTCTTCACCGGGAAGCCGGGCGCTCCTGCGGACGAACGAGTGCTCAAGACGGTGCTGTTCACCGACATCGTGGGGTCGACAGAACGGCTCAGCGCCATGGGGGACACCTCGTGGCGTCAGCAGCTCGACGGCCACGACGATGTGGTCGACAGTTTGCTGTCGCGCCACGGCGGGGTTCGCGCGAAGCACACGGGAGATGGCGTGTTCGCGCTGTTCGACGCACCGACGAAAGCGGCCCGCTGCGCCCTGGAGCTGGTGCCCGCCCTCGCCGCGCGCAACATCCGCATCCGCGCCGGCATTCACACGGGCGAGTGTGAGCGGCGCGGCGATGAGTGGAGCGGCGTGGCGGTCCATATCGGTGCGCGCATCGGCGCGCTGGCCGGCACGGGCCAAGTGCTCACCAGCCGCACTGTTCGCGACCTGTCCGCCGGTTCGGGCCTGGCCTTCGAAAGCCTTGGGCCACATGAGCTTAAAGGTCTTCACGAACAAATCGAGATTTGTCAGGTAACCACGGCCCGATAAATTTGCGCGTTAGGGCAGCAGCACGATCGAGCCCGTGGTCTTGCGGCCCTCCAGGTCCTCGTGGACGCGGGCCGCCTCGGCGAGCGGATAGTGCCCCCCGATTTCGACGGTGATGACGCCGGCGGCGATCGCGTCGAACAATTCGGCGGTCCGCCAGGTGAACTCGTCGCGGGTGCGGACGAAGTGCGCCAGCCCGGGCCGGGTCAAGAACACCGAGCCGGCGGCATTGAGGCGCTGGGGGTCGACGGGCGGGACGGGGCCGCTGGCGGCGCCGAACAGGGCCAAGGTGCCCCGGACGGCCAGGCTGGCGAGGCTGGAGTCGAAAGTGGTGGCGCCCACCCCGTCGTACACCACCGCCACCCCGGCGCCCGCCGTCAACTCCCTGATCCGCCGGCCGAACGCGTCGGCCCCCTCGGGTTCGGGGTCGGGGTAGGACAGCACCTCGTCGGCGCCCGCCTGCCTGGACATGCGCGCCTTCTCCGGGGTGGAGACCGTCGTGATCACCCGGGCGCCCAACGATTTGGCCCACTGCGTCAAGAGCAGCCCCACGCCGCCGGCGCCGGCGTGCACCAGCACGGCGTCCCCGTTCTGCACCGGATACACCGACTTCAGCAGGTAATGGGAAGTCAGGCCTTTCAGCAGCACCGAGGCCGCCACCTCCGATGTTACCCCGTCGGGCACCTTGGTGGTCAATGATGCTGGGGCCGTAGCAAATTCGGCATAGCTGCCCGACGCCATAGCGGTGACGACGCGATCGCCCGCGCTGAAGCCGTCGGCTCCCTCGCCGGCGCCGGCGACGGTGCCGCACAGCTCCAGGCCGAGGATGAACGGCACCTCCCGCGGGTAGAGCCCGGAGCGGTAATAGGTGTCGATGTAGTTGACCCCGATCGCCTCGGCCTTGATCAGGACCTCGCCGGGTCCGGGCGCGGGTTCGGGTGTTTCGACGTATTGCAGAACCTCGGGACCGCCGATTTCGCTGACTTGGATGGCACGCATGCGCCTATCATGCCCGGACATGAAGCTGGCCCGTCCGGACGTCTTCCATCCCCGCATCGTGCTGGCGGGTTGCCCAGGGCTGGTCGCCGGCGACGCGGACGACGCCGGGCTGGTCGCCGCGCTGCGCCATCGCGGCCTGCACGCCCGCTGGCTGGCCTGGGACGACCCGGAAACCCGCCGCGCGGATCTGGTGATTCTGCGGGCAGCCCGCGACTACGCCGGGCGGCTCGACGAGTTCCGGGCCTGGACCGGGCGCGTGCACCACCTGCTCAATCCGCCGCGCGTCGTCGCGTGGAACCTCGACGAGCACTACCTGCGCGACCTGGCGGGCGACAAAGTGCCCACTCTGCCCGGCGGCCCAGCGCAGACGGCGCTGATTTTTCTCGGCGGTGAGCGGTCGCACGCGTTCAGCAGGACGGGGCCGGTCGAGCCGGAGTTCGAGGTGTGGGATCTGGGCTATGCCGCGATCTCGTCGGCCGCCGGCCGCGCCGGACTCGGCCCCGGCGAGCTGTTGTATGCGCGGGTCGACGTGCACGGGGGCCGGTTGGTGGCACTCGACCTGGTCGCGCCGTCCCTGGGCTGGTGGTCGCTGGATGCCGGGGCGCGCGAGCTTGCTCAGCGGCAGTTCGCGCTGGCCGTGGAGTCAGCCCTCGAGCGGCTGGGGCTGGGCCCGTTCCCGCATTGACGCCCACAGCGCCGCGGTGGCCGCCGTGCACGCCGCGGCGCCGGCCACGTGCACCGCGACCAGGGCGGCGGGGACCCCGGTGAAGTACTGGGCGGTGCCGACGGCCGCCTGCGCGCACACGAGGGCGACCAGCACGCCCAGCCGCAGCATGACGGCCCGGTCGGCGCCGACGGCCCGCAGCCCGAAGCCCAGCCCGACCAGTAGCGCCAGGTAGGCGACCAGCAGCGACGAATGCATGTGCACCAGGGTGTCGATCTGAACCCTCAGCCGCGGCACGGTCCGGCTGGCGCTCCGGTCACCCGCATGCGGGCCGGCGGCCGTCACCAGGGTGCCGGTCACCAGCACGGCGGCCAGATCGAGCGCCGTCAGTGCCGTCAACCCGCGCAGCGGCCTGGCCACCCGGGCCTGCACCACCCCGTCGTCCGGCTCGCCGATCTTGACGTAGAGCAGCACCGACAGCCACACCATCGTCATGGAGGTCAGCAGGTGGAT
>JGI24721J26819_10007614_pt1 | contig 10209 bp, 9 predicted proteins | sample YelNatPaOPGAMG01_FD_26819 | JGI IMG/M metagenome (IMG submission 26819)
TCATTGTATTTACTTACTGCTTTTAATGCTTTTTTATATTTTTTAAGCGAAACATAATGCCAAAATTTGTCAATTTTATTGCCTTTGCTTTGAACGGTATTATCAATTTTTAATAATTTTAATGCAGTCTTATATTTCCCTAAAATGATATATTTAAAAAGCTTCTTAGCTTCTGGATTTGTATTTCTTGAATGTAAATTTTTTATTAAGTAATAAGTTAAAGAATAAAAATTGACGGTATTGAGGGTCGGTTCGGTATACTGAGTTAAAAGCCCCAGTTCCGAGTATATCCCCATGTTTAAAGTTGTCATATTCATAAATAAACCATTTGCGGTAGTTATAAAGACTTTCTCTACTGGCGTAACATTAGGATAATAGCTTGTATGTTCTGTCCCGATTCCGGGTTTAAAATTTTTATTAAATAAATAATCAAAAACATTCAAATTTTGCTTGTTTTGATTGACGAAATCTAAAAATAAGTTAGCTTTCTGCAGAATAGTTATATATGAAATATCGGTTTCGTGGGCGATTCCGGCACTTTGTAAAAAGCTTGTTTTTAGTTCGCCATAGCGTCCTGTTAGGGCTTTAGTATAATAGCCGTCAACGCTATCGTATAAATATTTTTTATTTGACGATATATTCATAAATCTGCTGTAGATATTCTCTAAACTTGAATTCGCAGAAGCATTAGCGTTGGCTATGCCTTGCAAGAATTGCATGCTTGCCATGAGCGTCGATGTTCCGATTTGCCCTACCGCTGTGGCATTAGAGCCGCTCATGATAGGTTGTAATGACTCTTGCGCCGCCCGTAAATATTCAGGGTCGGTTATGTTAAACATTAGAAGCCTTAAGCCTGCTTTTGAAAATCCAAAGGTTTTCGTATTTTTGGCAAAAATTGAACCTGTTTTAATTTGAGATTTTGCTTTTTTATATATCATATTTGCAATCCGACTTTCGCTTGCCGAATAGCTATTATTTGCAGAATAGTTATTATTTGTAAGTTGTAATTTATGGTTAATAGTGATTAGTCTATCGCCTTTAAAGTGCAGTAAATAATTAAATACTTTTGGCGGTAAAACTATAAGAAAATTTCTATTAGAATAAGGCTGCCCCGACATATACCATTTTTCTAACATTCCTTTCGGAATAACTCTTATACCGGTTGGTAAAAAACTCGGCGCAATATAGCCATTATTCCACCTATATTTACTGAATAAATCAAAACCTTTAACCCCTGAGTTTAATCCTACGACATAATAACTATTTTTAGCATACGGCGAAATAAAAAAGAAATATTTTGAAACAAAATTAAAGAAAATCTGTCTATAAATTGTTTTGGTAAGCGGTATTGGAATATAATGTCTTGGATTCTTGTATTGACCGTATAAAAATTTAGTTTCATAACCGTATAAAGTTACGCAACCATAATGTCCCCTAAATTTTGCTGTTCTGCATTTTCCTATGTAATTTGATGTTTTCGGAATAAAACGAACATGAAAACCGGCTCTTTTAGCAATAAGCCTCGTCATTTTTTTTAATTGCAAATAGGTAAAAGTAAAATGCTTATAATAATGAGCGTAAGCAGGAGCTGTAATAAAAAAACTAAAAATAAAAAATAATAAAAATAATGTCTTTTTCATAAATCCTCCGTTAAATTAAAAGTTGCCGATACCGCTGTTAATGTTTTTATTTAATTCTTGATTATTAGCTATTTTCCTTGCCGGTCTTGCCGGAGCAGGCTTGCTTGCCTGTCTGTTGCTAAACTGCTGATTAAAGCCTTTAAATTGGCTATTAAACTCTGTCGTCTGGCGTTTAATCGTCTTATTTACCTTGTCTTGGTTATGAATTACCAGCCAGATAATAAAAATAAATATTGGAATTATTAATAAAATCAGTTTAGATATTAAATTTCTCATTGTTTTTTACCTCTTTAAAAGTTATTTTAATATTTTTTAAATAATTAAACTATATATACAGCGAAGTTAAATCAAAGAGTTTAAAATATCACTTGTTAAGCTATTAGTCGCATCTGCGGTATGTTCTATAGACTTGTTTTTGTCCGCAGACAGGCTATTTTCTGAATTTTTAGAATATCCGATTTCAATCACTCCGTTTTCTCCGCCGAAATCGGATTGCGGGTCAAACCATTCAAGCCCGCCGAAGCTCATCTTAGGGCTTGTTTTTAAACTTAAATAAACGCCGCCGCATTTCAAATCGCTATCAACAATAACGCATTTATTGTTTTTAATCTGCTTTTTAATTATGTCAAACTCTGCCTTAAAGCGTCCGTTTTGGTGCCGGATAGCGTCATATAAAGATTGCCCTATCTCATCATAGAAGCTGTTATTTGAGACTTTATATACATCGTTTGATAGAACCTGTCCTGCTCCGTCCTGCAACGAATTATGAAAGTTATCGATAGCCTGACTTATAATCAAGCCATATGCCGCAACGCATAGCATATACCTTTTGATTTTACGCTGTTTAAGCATTTTATTATTTGCGCCTAATTCCGCTTTATTCTGTAAGTATTGCATTGCGAATACATTCATCCCGTAACGGGTATTAACGCCGCCGATAAAGTCGTTTAGCGTCTTGGGGTCATTGACAACGCCGCATTTTTTAAAAAAGTGATTAGAGGTCTCTAAATATGACAGATACGGAATATATAAAGAATATACCGATATTGTCTTGCTTATCTGATAGCTATTAGATATTGACTTTTTCATACTTAAAGCCTGCGCCATTGCCATTTTATAACTGGCGTTCGCCGCAACGCCGACTGTAAGGGCATGGCTCCTGGGTATTGATAAATAGAATATTATTAAAAAAAAGATAAACAAACTTATTAAAAAAATAATGCTTTTAATTTTGTTTTCCATGTTTTTGCTCCCGCCGGATTCCGGCTTTTAAAATTTTATCTTATAGATACAGCTAATTTATAATCCGATAGTTTCGGCAATCTCGATAACATCGTCGGCAATATCCTTTATTCCGTTTTTAACGGTTTCTTTTATTTTTTCAGCTGATTTCTTAATAGCTTTTTCTATTTTTTTCTCAAGTTTGCTTGCAAGCTCGTTTAAGGCTTCCTCAAAAATATTATTGGAATATCGTTCATTATATGCGTTGCCGTATTGCCCGCCGATATCAGCGAGAATATTTTCGCCGATTTCTTTTATATCTCTATCAAGATTGATTTTATCTTGATTTTTAGCGGGCTTTTTGCCCTGAACCCTATCGTCTATTATTTTTTTAATCCCGCCCATGGCTTTATCGAATACGTTCGATTTTCCCATGTAATTGCTGTAACCGTATTTGCCGCCAATGTCGTCGATAAAATTATCAACAACATCTGCAATGTCTTTCATGTCTTTGTCTTGATACTTATTTTTAATAACATTTTTATAATATTTATCAAAATCATCAGTTTTTACATTATCGTTTTTATTTTTAGATTCCTGCCGGATAGGTTCTTGTTTTTCTTTAATAGGCTTTTTAATTATATTTATAGTATTTTTTGTATTTGACTGTATAGCCTGTTTATCAGTAGGTTTTTTATCACTGTTAATTATTTCTTTTTGCTCTTGCTCTTGCTTTTGCTCTTGCATTTGTTCGGTCGGTTGATATTCTTTTTCAATTTTATCGAAAGTGGCTTGCAACTCTGCAAAATCGTATGTTGATGTTTTCTTTTCCATGTTTAAGGTTTCTTTGCGGAGATGTTCAATGTCGTCAGTAAAGACTCTGTAATCATAAACCCCGCGCGAAACTGCAACATAGGTCTTATTAAACGTGGCGACCATATTGGAGTCAAGATCTGCTAAAACAACGTCTTTTGTCATCCCTTGCGAGCCGACGACTGTCGAGGCGTAGGCATAGTCAATATAATTATATTCAGACAGTTTAATTGTTTTTTGTTCGCCGTATTGGTCTTTAAAATCAATAAAATAATCTTGTTCGGCTTTTTCTATGTCTTTGTCTTTAAAGTTAGTATCATTAGAAATAGTAGGAATTTGTCTAATATTTGTGATTATAGCCGTAACTCCGTTTTTTACTCCGAATCGTTTATCATTCTTTGTAAATTTGATTTTATCCCCGATACCGAATTCAGCCCCGTTTTCAATGTAAATACCGCCGATTTTTTTTAATAAAGCCTCGTCGGCAAGATCTAAAAAAATAATCTCATCCTTTACCGCCTCTGCTTGTTTTTCGCCGTTGCCGTTATTATCGAGGGTTTTATCTTGTTCTTGTTTCAGTTCCCGTTCTTTATCTTGCTCCGGCTCCTTTTTCTCTTTATTTTTATTTTTATTAGGTTTCTCAATTTTTTTAAGTTTAACTGTGTTGTCTTCATATTTAGAATAATTTTCGAAGTTGATGATTTGATATTCAGTTCCAGCGGTTCCGAAACCTGCTGCGGCTTCTTTTAGATATAAAAAACCACTTGAATAATTTTTTGCGTAACGCATAGCCTTGGGCGTTAAATATTTATTTTTTTTAATGTCGAGCATTACGGTATTTTTTACGAGCCCTTTTTGTTTAAGTATATTGTGAATTGTTTCATTGTATTTTTCTTTAGTTTCTGTAGTATCAGTAACGATTAAAGCATCTCTTTTTGCGTCTAAATTTTCAAAATACAATTTTCTTGCGGCAACTAATCTTTCATCCGGGTCGGCAATTTCGATAATTTTTCCGTCTTCTTTCATTTTTTCAAATGCGAACGAGACGCTAAGGTTCTCAAATTCTCGAATTACCTGCTTGTAGTTCTCTTCTTTTTGCCGCATTGATTTTGAAATATTGCTCGTTTTCACAAAACCGTGTCTTTGCGTAATCGCAAACGCTTTTCCTGCGTCGATACTTTGATTTTGCCGCCGGTCTCCAATCATAACAACATGGACATGGACGTTTTGCGCTGTTTTGACCTTATCTTGTATTGCTTTCAAGCGGCGCAAATCTGTCATAGACGATTCATCGATAAGAATTAAGCTATTATCTTTAATTTCTTTACTTAAAAAGCTATCTATTGTATTCGCTTTAACGTTGTCGTCTTTAAGGGCTTTTCTCATTTCATCAGCTGCTTTTCCCATAAAACTGATAGCCTCTACTGAATAACCTTTTTCGATAGCTATATCTTTAATAATCTGTAACATAGCCGTTTTACCGGCGCCAGCGACACCTTGGACGTTGTGATAGGTATCTACAGTAGATAAAATATCTTTAATTACGATTGCTTGTTCTGTAGATAATTCAAAATTTTTATTGCTCTTATCTGAAATTGCTTTTTCCGCGGATTTAATTTTTTCATAGATATTGTCAACGTTTGACTCAATTGCGGTTACTTTATTGAAACCGTTCTGGAATTCTTTCATAACAGATCTTTCAAGCTTTATCATTTCCTTGGATGTTAAAAAAATATGACCGTCTTTTTTGGGGGTTTTGATAATATCAGTATTACGTTTAATGGCTTTTTTAACGTCGTTTACATCGATATTGCCTACAGAACCATGGAGCCTTAGAGCGTGATTAATGACGTCTGTCGCCTTAACCATGACTTGAAATTTTGTTAAATCATTAATTGCGATTTTTACTGCGTTATCGGCAATTTTATTAATATCGTTTTGAGTTCTTTCAATGGGTTTAAAATCTTTTTGAGCTGTTTCAAAACCTTTTTCAATATCTATATGGGCGTCGGCAAGTTGGCGATTCCAGTCAGCTTTTAGCTCGTCTATGCTTTTTGAAAGATCTTTCTTTGGTCTCGTGGATAGCTTGGCGGTTTGATAAACGGCGTCTTTTGATAAAGTTGTGTCTTGTTTTAATTCTTCAATTTTTTTTTCAATATTATTGCCCCGCTTTGAAAAAAGAGAAATTGCCTCGTCAGAAATTCCCGCTATTTCAAAACTCCCGTCATCATTAATTCTATCTATTTTAATGCCAGATTTGACTAACTCTTGAGCTAGAGTAGAAAGATAAACGGAATTAATCTCTTTCTGCGCTTGCATTAAGGGTTTGGTTTCAAGAGCTTTTATTAAACCGTCTTTTGTGACAGTCATGTTGATTAAAAGATTGTGCGTGCCTAATTGCGGGTCGAGTTCCCGCGAGGCTGGATGGGTATACTGAAAAGCTATCAAGTTGTCGGATTTAACCATGCTCGTGACATTGTCTTTAGTCTCTCGATAATATGTATAATTATTTTCAATATGCCTCATTGCCGCCGCAACGCCTGTTAAATGCGCTTTCATAGCCTTATCTGCTATCTCAGCAGGTAATAAGTGAGCCGCAATGGATACGCTTTTCGGCGGGGCAAAATGCACGTCGTAAGCGTCGCGGCGGTCTTCCCTTCCGACATTGTATGCATAATTTTTTTTGCCGTCCGGGCTTTTCCCGTCACGCAGGTTTTGAACTATATCATCTTTAACAAGGCTTCCCTGCTTAATTCCTAACATTTCAACACCGGCGCCAAACGCAACGCCGACGCCGTTTGTTTCGGCGGAGTAATATTTTTGTTCCGGATACGGTTTATTTACGCAGCCCATTTATATCTCCTCGTCTATTTCTATATTATTATTAACGTTGTTTTCTTGGCTTTCTTGGCTTTCCGCAAAGTTAAACTTTAAGGCGTCGTTTGCGATATATGGTTCGTTTTTATCTGGGTAGTCTGTCCTGTCAATCCTTGTGAAGCTCCAGTCTTTAAGTATCCTGACATACGCCGTCAAGTTTTCCATACTTTGAAATTCGTTCGGAATAACAAGATTTTTTAATTGCTTTTGCTTTTGTTCCGACTCCTCTCCTGCCATGCCTTGCTGATGACTGCTTTCCCATATCTCAGGACTGCCGATTATTTTAGAGCAAAGCTCCGCAGTAACGGGGTCATTCTGCGCTAATAAAACGATATTGGAACAGCAATTTAAAATTGTATTGCGGGTATTCTCTTGATAAAGGCTATCTATTTGCCCGACCGCTTGGGTTCCGAGGAAAACACGAAGACCTTTTGACCGCCCCGTAATAAGCATATCGACGATTGAGTCCATTTTTTCTAATGTCCCGAACTCGTCGAGCAACATATACATCCTGCGTTCTCGGCTATCAGGCAATGATAAATAAATCTTTGAAAAAAAATCGATAAATAAGGTTAAAAGCGGACGCTGGATAACCTCTATTTTCTTTGTGTTCGCTATAAATATAAAGCGTTGAGACGGATTATTTAAATAATCTGCTATTTTAAAATCGCCGTCTGCGGCAAAATCTAACCACCTAACATAGCGCATAAGCGTTGAAGTTACATCGCTTGCGTTTTTTGAATTTGCCAAATGAACGGCTTCCGGGGCGTTGACGGACTGCAACAAGTTAAATAAAACCTCTGCGCTTTGCGATAAAGTTTTAAAAACTGTTCTGTTTGACGCTTGCCCGTTTTTTAAGGACTCCCGCATTACCGCCATAAATATGGCTCTTGAGGTATCATTCCAATGCGATTCTAAGTTTGCCGGGGGGTCGGGAATAAGCGACTTTCCCATACTGAAAAGGTCGGCTTGGTCTTGGATTTCGTTTGCTAACGTCCACTTTAAAGTCCTGCTATCCGCAATATTCAAAATTAAATCTTTATCCGGGTCGTAGAACTTTTGAATAAATGAGGACTTTTCATCATAAATAACCGCTTTTTCATTCCTGTCTATTAGAACCTTTATAATGTCGTTGAATATCGTTGTTTTTCCGCTACCGGGTCTGCCGATTACAATATTCTGCTTGTCCTCATCCTGAACCGGTAACTCAACTTTGCCAATATGAATGGTATTATTAATGGTCGGCTTTTTTAGTTTGTTTTTTAACTTTAAAAAAAAGGATTTTTCAAGATTTTTAAGTCTTGCGCCCCGGACGTGACCTTTCTTTTTAAGAGAAAATAAATCTAAAACAATCGCCAGATAAAAAGCATAAAAAGCAAGCGCGAACATACTAATCAGCTCGTATTTAAAAAATAAATGCTTTGCTATATAAAGAAAATGTAAAAATAAAATATACAAATTCATTTCAGCACCTCCGTAATTTTATTTTTAAATAATGTTATTTTTTCTGCGTTTTCTAAGTCGGCGGCGGTATTAAAAACAGATAAAGTTATCTTGCCGGCTTGCGCCTGCCGTTCGGCTTCAATTCTTTTAATTTCGGCGTTGAGTTTTGCGATTTTTTCCTTCAAAATTTTAATGTCTCTCATTGTTTTTTTGCCTCTTTTTTAAGATTATATTTTTATGATTTTGGTATTTTTTAATATCTCTATATGGATACAGCTAATTTGAAAATGTTCGTTTTTTTATCCCGCCCGGTTAAGATTTTTTATTTTAAAAAGGCGGGGGGTAAGGGGGGGCGGNNCCCCCCTTTACTAAGCAAGGTTCGTTTTTTTATTCAGCTCTTTTTTTCATTCCGCCCGTTTTAAAAATCATAACTTTGACATTTTTTCAAAAAAAGCTTTTGCGTATGCGTCGCCGTCTATCTTTGGAGTTTCCGGCGGCTTTTTTGTTTCAGTTTTAGGCGCCGTTTCCGCTTTTGATTTTTCTAAAAAATACTTAAAATTTACGAGCGACAGATCGACTTTTTTAACGATGCGCTTGTCTAAAAAATCGATTAGCTCTGCATAATCGTTGCTTTGTTTTACAAAAGCTTTTTTTAATAAATTTACCGATGCGGACGATAAAGAAATATTTAAAACTCTGGCTTCGGCGGCTATTTTATTAAATAAATTTTCATCACAATAAATGTGAATTTCTTTGAGCTTGCTTTTCATAAAAACTCTCCTTTTTAATGTTATTTTTATCTCAATAATACAGCTAATTTTAACGGCTTATAGTAGCTTACAAAATAGCCGTTTTTGCGATAAAAAAAAATTCTATTCAAAACTATATTTAATAAGGCTTTACAGCTTTTTTTTAAAAATCAATACGCTATTTTAAGCTATGTATCAAACTTAATAACGATATGCAATTAAGGCGGTTTTTAAAAAAGCAAGACCGTTGCGTGAGGTCTGCTGGGTTTCCGCGGTAGTTGCTTTTTGATTTAATACGGGACAGATACGAAGTATCTGGCTCGTATTAAAAAAAAGACAAAAGACATATGCGAAGCATATGGCTTTTGTCTTTAATATGCTTTTTCGCTTTTGCTTTTGTTTTTATTATTTTGTTTTAATAATTAAAAAAATTAATGTAGTCATCGTAAATAAACAAATAAAAAAATAAATACATAATATAATTGTAAAATTTTCTAAGCTCATTTTAAGTTCCTATAAAAATTAAGCTGCGGTTTCTAAGAAATTACTTATCGCTTCCCGGACAATTTTTGAATATGCGGTTTTTTTTGTTTTTGCTGTTTCTTTTAAATGTAAAAGCTCATCTGTCGATATTCTGATATGTAAAAATTTTGTTTTGTTGCTTTTAATTTTTTTCATAGCAAATTACCTCTCTTTTTTTTAAAGTTAAATTAAATTTCTAAATTTCGTCGAGTTCTTTATCTACATCTGCGTCTTTTTGATTTTCAAATATAAGTTCGATTTTATATTTGTCCTCGTCCTCGTCTTTTGCAAGTTTAATCCCTGCGTTGAAACTTTTTCCTTTTGAATTTTTAAAATTTTCAACTTGGATAATTTCGCCTGCGAGCAGTTTTTCGAGCGTTTTTACTGAAATTTTTTTATTCAATAATTGCTTGAAAATTACGAAATTACAGCCGCTAGCGACTTTGTTCTTGTAGTCATATTTATGGTTTCGACATTCGAAAACATTCAAGTTCTCGATTACTGGCTCCCCGCATTCCGGGCATTTTAAATTAATGTTTTCCATTTTTTTTACTCCGTTTTAAGGTTAGTTTTTATTTTTTTATAATGCCGGATACGCTCCGGCGGGCGTTTAATAAATAACAGTAATTAATACCATTGAAATTGACCGAAATAAAAATCGCACATTTTTTCGTTATCGATGTGTTCGATTAAATACATATAATCCTGATATTCCTGCATGTTAAGCCCATAATGATTTTTAACTGCGACTGCTTTTTCGATATTAATCAGTTTTTCTGCTAATTTGAGTTTCTTAGCGTCCGCTCCTTTTTTTTCGAGTTCTTTTTTAAACTCGACAAGCTCCTTTATTCTTTTAATAGCTATCTTTTCCATAGCAGTCTCCAAATTTAATTTGTTAATTTACGATAATCAAAACTTAAAAAAGTTCTTTTAAAGACAAATAT
>JGI24721J26819_10007639_pt1 | contig 10190 bp, 9 predicted proteins | sample YelNatPaOPGAMG01_FD_26819 | JGI IMG/M metagenome (IMG submission 26819)
TTAGGCACGCCGCCAGCGTTCACTCTGAGCCAGGATCAAACTCTCCAAATATTCTCGCCTGTTCGTTCCGCACAGCTATCTAGTTTTCAAAGAGCGAAATCTTACCCCACTCTCTTCAGCGTGGGTTTTTATCTATAACACTTACTTCAAGATCTGTCAACCGCTTTTTTCTCCGCCACCCACTTTCTATTCTTCGTGGCTTCCCTGCGGCGGATGGGAGATCTACACGATTCACCCCCCATTGTCAAGATGTTTTTTTCAACCGTGTAAAAAATGGTTGAAAAGTATGAGGCAAACTAGACCTCACTTCGCCTGAACAGACCGCCCGCCTTTTACACATAACTTTCGTATTCAGGGTAATACATTAGTGACCTAATGTAAGATTCCAGATTCTCTGGTTGAGGAAGATTTGCAAGCCCCCGACTATAGGCCACTTCAGCAACAGAAAGGGCTATTTTGAAAGAAACATCTCTAATTTTGGTAAGCGGAGGATAAATTCTGCCCTTTTCGAGATCTTCCTTTTCCACCATTTGAGCCAAAGTCCGAGCCGCAATGAAAAACATTTCATCGGTAACCAACCTTGACCAAGAAGATATTACTCCAAGACCAACACCAGGAAATATGTAAACATTGTTCCCTTGAGCAGGATAAAAGGTCTTTCCTTCAAAAGACACCGGCTCGAAGGGACTTCCGCTCGCAAAGATCGCTCGCCCTTCGGTGTACCTGTAAGCCTCCTCCGCTGTGCATTCGGTGTTTGATGTGGGATTGGAAAGCGAAAAAATAATGGGACGACTGTTTATTCGTCCCATAGCTGAAAGAACTTCCGGAGAGAACATGCGAGCTTTTCCAGAGACTCCTATGAGCGCCGTTGGCTTTATGGTTTCAACAGCCGACAAAAGATCTGGCAGGAAGGGATGATCATGNGCGAATTCCTTTTTGTGGTCTGTTAAATCATCTCGACTTGCNACCACTAATCCTTTGGAATCTACATACCAGCATCTCTTTTTGGCTTCCTCTAAAGTAAGACCTTCTGCCATCATAGCCGAAACAATCAATTCTCCAGTGCCGAGACCTGCTTCTCCTGCTCCAAGAAAAAGTATTTTTTGATCACTAAGCCGCCCCCCTGTGATCCTCATCGCGGAATATAGGCCAGCTAATGTTACAGCGGCCGTTCCCTGAATATCATCGTTAAAGCAGCAAATCCTATCACGATAGCGCTTCAGGAGTCTGAAGGCGTTTTGATTGCCAAAATCTTCAAACTGAATAAGGGCTCCCGGAAACACATGGTTCACAGCGGTAACAAATTCTTCAATCAGCGAGTCATACTCAGGGCCCCTGAGGCGCTTTTGCTTTATGCCGATATAGAGCGGATCGCTAAGCAAAGTTTCGTTATTAGTTCCAACATCTATTGTTACAGGCAAGCTAAGAGAATGGTGTATTCCTGCGCAGGCGGTGTAAAGAGCCAGCTTTCCAACCGGAATACCCATCCCATCCGCTCCTAAATCTCCCAATCCAAGTATCCTTTCACCGTCTGTAACCACTATGATTCGGATGCACTTATGAGGCCAGTTTCTGAGGAGATTAACGATGCGACCTCTGTCCTTTGGAGTAATGAAAATACCCCTCGGTCTTCTGAAGATATGCCCGTATTCAAGACATGCCTGTCCCACGGTTGGAGTGTAAACTATGGGCATGAGTTCTTCTATGTTCTCAAGAAGAACACGGTAAAAGAGGGTCTTATTCCGATCCTGAAGACTTATCATGAAAATATACTTTTCAAGATCGTTAGGTTTTCGCCTTATGTTTTCCAAAACTCTAGTCATTTGCTCCTGGATAGTGTGAACTCTTGGAGGGAGAAGACCCCTCAATCCAAGAGCATCTCTTTCTTCTTCCGTAAAAGCCGTGCCTTTATTTAGATCGGGGTTTCTAAGCAAGTGAATGCCTTTGGGAAGATCATCAAATCGTTTCTGAGCCTTGAGCCTCATAGCGGTTTCTGAAAAAGGACTTTCCTGTATCAAGCTTTCTACCGTAACATCCCCAAGGAAGCGAGCAAGCGATTCAGGTTTAATCAACCTTTTGGGAATTCTGATGACCATATCCTGATCTTCGTAGTTGATTCGATACATTGTCTAATAGCCCTCCCTGTGGTAGTTTTTTGGTGTTGAAGAGAATTTTAGTCTGCTACGTTCTGAGTAAAAAAGCAACAGAGTCACTGGAGTCTTCTCATGGAATGCCTCGCTTACGCTCGGCAAGATAGTGCTGGAGATTTTTCGAACATCCTCCTGCTTTCCTTGCTCCGAAAGTATTATTCACTAGACTACTACAGCCTGCCTAGCAACTTTTCGGGCAAGGCAAAGGTACCGCCTGCCACTCCGTATGAACATGTTACCTTTCTGGAAAATGCTTTCCGAAAAGACCATCATAGAACCTCGATTCATCCCATTCCTGACTCTGCACGAATTTTGAAGCTCTACTATTTGCCAAGCCCGACGAAATCGTTAGGGCTTCCCCAGGACAAAGGAAGCAGGCAAATTGACCCAAGAAATATCAGGCCTCTCCCCCGAATAGATTAATGAAAGGAAAGATACACATCCAATGGCACGAATTGCCCGTTATTTTCTGAACTATCGCAAACTGCTACACGGATCGCTAATCGCCCGTCGGATTGTGTTGCCGGCCATCCGCTCCCGTTGTCCACACTTCGATGAATGGGTTCGCAAACAGGAACATCTGGATGGTTGGAGCAACGTCGGCTCAGACCGGCACCCAACGTATAATATGTCAAGATAACGGGTTTTAGCCAGGCATAGTATCACCATTACAGCAACTAGTTTTACAAAGCTCTCTTTAAAAGCCCAACCAGTTCCTCCCTTTCTGCTTTTCTCGGATTGGTGAAACAGGATGGGTCTTTTAGAGCCTCGGTGGCAATTAAAGGAATGTCTTCTTCTTTTACTCCAAGTTCTCCTAATCGGTCTGGTATTCCTAGATCGTGAGCAAGAAGCCTGATGGACTCAATCGCTTTTTCGGCCAGGACACGAACAGAAAGTCCCGGTTGGCCTTCGCCCATTGCTACGGCAATATCGGCAAGACGTTCCATACAGGCGATAAGATTAAATTCCTGAACCCATGGAAGCAAAACCGCATTGCAGACTCCATGAGGAAGATTATAGATACCACCAAGTTGATGCGCTATGGCATGCACGCATCCCACTCCGGCGCTGTTAAAAGCAAGACCTGCAAGGTATTGCCCGTAACCCATAGCAGATCGGGCTTCCATGTTTTTTCCGTTGGCAAAGGCTTTTCTGAGATATTTGGAAATAAGCGAGATAGATTTAAGGGCTAGAGTATCAGTAAGTGGGGTTGCACTTCGGGAAACGTAGGCTTCAACAGCATGAGTCAAAGCGTCCATACCGGTTGCTGCTGTAAGAGGTGGAGGCATAGCCACCATAAGCTCTGGATCATTTACGGCAACAACAGGAGTAAGTCTCCAATCAATAATTGTAAGCTTGGTCTTCTTTTCCACATTGGTGATAACGGCAAACCTCGTAACTTCGCTTCCTGTTCCGGCTGTAGTGTTTACGGCAATAACGGGAGGAATGGCTCGCCGGAGTTTATTGATTCCCACATAATCCCACAAAAATCCATCATGAGATGCCATTACTCCGATGGCTTTAGCCGTGTCGTGAGCGCTACCTCCTCCAACGGAAACAAGCATTTCACACTTACTTTCTCTAAACTGCCGATATCCCTTTTCAACACACTCACCGGTTGGATTGGGAATCACATCATCAAAAATCTCAACCTCAATTCCAGCCTTTTCTCGCAGTTCCTTAGCAACTTCATTAGCAATAGCCGCTACCCCCTTATCCGTGCAAAGAAGCGCCTTTTTAGCCCCCAGAGCCTTTGCGAAGTGAGGAAGACGCTTAACAGCCCCAACCCCTATTAGACTAACCGGCTGAGCAAAAAACTCCCCATAGCGGGTAATGTCACTCATCTTAATCCCCCTGATTTTCCCTGCTACCTCATAAGATTTTCCCAAATAATGGTGTATCCCTGGCCTCGGCCAACGCAGAGCGTTGTAATGCCATAGCGATATCCGGAATTTTCCTTAAAGATACGCTGGAGAAAGGCTATAAGCCGAGCCCCTGATGCGGCGAGAGGATGACCGTAAGCGATTGCCCCACCCCACATGTTAACTCGAGGATCATCGGCGCTAAGACCTAATCTATCCAGACAATAAAGCACCTGCACGGCAAAAGCTTCATTGATTTCAATCACATCAATGTCATCCATCTTGAGACCTGCCTTCTGAAGAGCCTTCTTCGTTGCGGGAACAGGGGCAGTGCCCATAATTCTCGGATCAACGCCGGCAATCCCACAGCATACAAAACGCATCTTTGGCTCAAGCCCCAAAGCCTTTGCCTTGCTTTCGCTCATAATAAGCACTGCGGCAGCTCCATCCGTAAGGGGACAGGCATTCCCGGCGGTAACTCGACCGTTCTCTCTAAAGGCAGGTTTCAAAGCCGCAAGAGCTTCCAGAGTGGTATTGGGTCGGGGCGTTTGGTCTTCCTGAACGGTTGTTACCGTCCCATCAGGAAGTTCAACCGTCATAGGAACAATCATGTCCCGCATTTTACCAGCCTGAATCGCTCGTGCCGCTTTTTGTTGGCTCATGAAGGCATAACGATCTGCCATTTCTCGTGTAAACTCGGGAAAACGATCATGAATATTTTCCGCTGTTTGCCCCATGACGAGAGCAGTTTCATCGCCTAGAGCTTCTACAGCGCGGGGATGAAGATCTCGCATAAAGCCCATAGGAAGATGTCCCATGTGTTCGACGCCACCTGCAATGATGCATTCTGCCATGCCGGAGGCAATCATTGACACACCAAAGCCAACCGCAGTCAGGCTACTTGCGCACATCCGATCTATAGAGCAACCTGGAATACCCCAGCCTTTTTCTCCAAGAGCCAGGATGGGAACCATACGTCCCAACGTACCACCTTGCTCTTTTACCTGCTGAGTTACTCCCCAGATGCTATCGTCAATAAAGGACGGATCCAGAGCGGGATTTCTTTCCAGAAAAGCCTTAAAAAGCGCCACAGCCAGATCTTCTGCTCGGGTTTTCCAAAAAATTCCCTTTTCACCTGCTCTCCCGAAGGGAGTCCTTACACTATCTACAACGACGACATCTTCCATAACTCGAGGCATGGTTAAAATCCCCCGTTAGTCTAGATTCTCTCAAAAATCCCTGCTATTCCAAGTCCCCCACCGCCGCATATACACTCCAGACCGTAGCGAACTCCACGACGTTTCATCTCATGAAGAAGAGTCACAAGAACTCTCGTTCCAGTGCAGGCTATGGGATGACCGAGAGAAATGCCGCTTCCGTTTACATTGATTCGATCGTAGTCTTTTTCTGAAAGTCCCATTTTTTTGATGTCAGCGAGCACCTGAGCGGCGAAGGCCTCCTGAATTTCGATAAGATCCATTTGATCAATCGAAAGTCCTGTTGCTTTCAGAGCCTTACGGACGGCTTCTGGCACAGCATTGTATGTGTAGCGAGGGTCACATCCGGCAACGGTTATAGCTCTGATAAAGGCGAGAGGCTCAAGCCCAAGAGACTGAGCCTTCTCCTTTGTCATCAACACAACGGCTGCCGCTCCATCGTTTTCTGAAGAGGAATTCCCGGCGGTGCAAACTCCCCCCAGAACTGGCTTCAGAGAGGCAAGCTTTTCAAGGGTCGTATCGCTTCTGGGCGTTTCATCACGATCTATAACGATTTTTTCTCCCTTAGGTCCTGGCACCGTAATTGGTATAAGTTCTTCTTTGAATTTTCCTTCCTCCATAGCCCTCACAGCTTTTCTATGGCTTTCCAGGGCCCATCTATCGCATTCTTCCCGACTGATTCCTTCTTCTTCAGCGGCGGTCTCTGCCCAGCTCATCATCGTGGGGAGCACTCCATAACGTTCGATGGGCTGCGACATAACGCGAGCTCTCTGGATGCGGTCATAAAGGGGGATTCCCCAGAGGGAGAGATCCCCATGACCGCGAGGCATTTTCCCTTTTCCTCCGATGCCCCATTTGATGCTCCCCGGCAGGTAGAATTCGGCATTGCTCATGCTTTCGACTCCACCTGCTACCACCACTTCGGCCTGACCTGACTGAATAAGAGCCATGCCTAACCGCACCACATCGAGACCGGTACAGCAACGTCGATCAATGGTGATACCGGGAATTGTGTCAGGCCAGCCGGCTTTAAGGAGAGCCATACGGGCGATGTTGACATATTCACCGTTTTGATAAGCCTGCCCCATAATTACTTCATCCACCGCATCAGGAGAAAGCCCGATACGGTTAATGACTCCATTCAGAACAAGAGCTGCCAGATCGTAGGCTTCCACATCTTTCAAAACACCGCCATAACGCCCAACGGGCGTTCTTACTCCGCTTACAATGACGACTTCTCTCATGAAATCTCCTTTCTACACATCGGCGGGACCAAGACGATTTCCATCTGCGTCATAGACATACCAGCCTCGACCGGTTTTTCGACCAAGATGACCGAGTCGGACCTTACGCCTGAGAATCTCAGGTGGATACCACCGAGGATCCTTAGTTTCTTCGTAGATTGCCATCAAAGCGCCATAAGTCACATCAAGTCCGACCATATCGCCTGTTTCAAAGATGCCCATCTTGCGACCAGCAGCCAATCTAAGTCCCTTGTCAATGTCTTCCACCGTGGCAATCCCTGCTTCCACAAGTCTCATAGCTTCCATAGTGGCAGGGAAGTTAATGCGGTTGATAATAAAGCCTGGGACGTCTCTACGAACCAGAATAGGTTCTTTCCCCAGGGTTTTTACAAAGGCTTCGCCGGTTTTGAAGGTTTCTTCGCTCGTGGTCATGGCTCGCACCACTTCCACAGCGTCCATCATGGGAACAGGGCTGAAGAAATGAAGCCCCAGAACTTTATCTCGACGCTTTGTAACGGCGGCAAGTTCTGTAACAGGAATAGCGCTTGTGTTTGTGGCAATAATGCAATGAGGTGGCGCGATTTCATCTATCTTTCTGAAAACTTCCTGCTTAAGATCCAGTTTTTCAAAGACTGCCTCTATGACGAGATCAGCTTGAGATGCCGGCGAATAGTCCTGAACGGGCGTGATCCTTCCAATGATAGTATCTACGGGTTCACTGAGTTTTCCTTTTTCAACAAACTTTTCAACAGACCAACGGATATTTTTCATCGCTCTATCGAGAGCTTCCTGAGAAACATCACACATCCAGACGGAATAGCCTGCCTGAGCGCAAACCTGAGAAATGCCACTTCCCATCAAACCTGCACCTACAACAAAGACTTTTTTGATGTTGATCGCCATGGTCTATTCCCTCCTTGCCCTATTCGTATTCTTTCAAAAGTTCTCTTGCTATGACAATCTTCTGAATTTCGCTTGTTCCTTCGTAGATTCGCATAAGCCTAACGTCTCTGTAGAAGCGCTCAATGGGATAATCCTTCATGTAACCCATACCGCCGTGGATCTGCAGAGCCATATCGGCAACTCGATTAACCATTTCGGTGCAGAAAAGCTTTACCATGGAAGCTTCTTTGATAACGGATGTTCCTCGCTGATCTCGAAGCCAGGCTGCGTGATAGACCATTTGCCTTGCGGCGTAGATGTTGGTCGCCATCTCAGCCAGCATGAACTGGATAGCCTGAAATTCGGCAATAGGACGTCCGAACTGGACTCGCTGTTTGGCGTATTTTATAGAGAGTTCAAGAAGTTTTTGAGCAGCTCCGACGGCGCAGGCTCCCATGGTAAGGCGTCCCTTATCGAGCACCTTCATGGCGGTTTTAAATCCGTAGCCTATCATCTGATCGCCGCCGATAACGTTTTCTCGAGGAACGATGCAATCTTCGAAGATAAGCTCGGCCGTATGACTGCCCCTAAGACCCATCTTTTTCTCGATAGTTCCTACATAAAACCCGGGAAAAGTTTTCTCGACGATAAAAGCTGTAATTCCACCTTTTGCTCGCTTTTGAGGGTCTGTTACGGCAAAAACTGTAGCCACATCGGCGATATCACCGTTCGTGATAAAGCACTTTCTACCGTTTAGGACCCAGTGGTCGCCCTTGAGTTCGGCTCGAGTTTTGATATTTGCAGCGTCAGAACCCGCTTCTGGTTCGGTTAAAGCGAAACATGCAGTCCATTCGCCTGAAGCGATTTTAGGCAGGTATTTTCTTTTTTGCTCTTCGGTGCCGTCTATAAGAATTCCCTGCGAGCCGATACCATTATTTGTGCCGATACGAGTACGGAAGCATGCGTTGGTTTTAGAGAGTTCTTCGTAAACGATACATTCTCCGAGAGTTCCCAGGCCGAGTCCACCGTATTCTTCGGGGATGGAAAGTCCGAAGAGGCCGAGTTCTCGCATTTTCTGGACAACTTCTTCGGGGATACGGTCTTCTTCTTCAACCTGTTTACTGATAGGCTCAAGTTCGCGTTCAACGAAGCGTCTAACGGTTTCTGCCATCATTCTGTAGTTTTCTGGGATTGTGAAGTCCACAGTCTTTACCTCCTTTTATTTCGGGTTGTCCCCGATTTTATCGTGGGATACATATTTCAGACCTACCAGAAGGTAGGTGAATAAGCAAAAAATTTTTATCGTCCCTTCCACTGAGGTTTTCTCTTTTCCGCAAAAGCCCTCGCTCCTTCCATGTAATCTTCCGAGTTCCTCAGGGTCTGGAGGCCTGGATATACCGTAAACAGCGCATGTGACAGGGGTATATCAGCTGATTTAATGGCTATTTCCTTGGTGGCTCGCAAAGCCAGAGGCGAACAGGCAAGCATTTCATCTGCCCACTTCCTGGCGCAATTCATAAGTTCTCCTGCCGGAACTACTTCGTTTACTATCCCAAGTTGAAGAGCTTCCTGAGCGGTTATGTGTCGTCCCGTAAGGAGCATTCCCATAGCGAAATGGTAGGGAATCTGGCGAGGCAGTCTCACAGCTCCACCTGCTGCCGCCACCGCTCCAACTTTGGGCTCCGGAAGTCCAAACCTGGCGTGTTCTGCAGCAATGATAACATCGCAGGCAAGAGCGATCTCAAAGCCCCCTCCAAGAGCAAAACCATTTACAGCAGCGATTAGGGGCTTAAAGCAATCGAGTCGCCTTGTTATGCCACCAAAGCCACCTCGAAGACTGTCAATNCCTCGTCGTAATGCCTCCGCACCGTGTTCTGCCTGCCATTTCAGGTCATTGCCGACACAGAAAGCTTTTTCCCCTTCCCCTGTTATAATCGCCACCCATAGATCNGGGTCGTCGGAAAACTCATTGAAAACATCATCCAGCTCCTTACATGCCGGTGGATGCAATGCGTTCATAGNTTCTGGACGATTTATAACCACTGTAAGGAGATGACCTTCTCGGTAAACTTTAATGAACTGATAATTCGCTGACATTTAAGACTCCTCCTTTTCTGCCAAAAATCCATCCATAAAAATTTTTTTCCAGGCATTGGCAATTTCTTCCGGGCTTTTCTCTCCCTGAGGAGAATACCAGCGGATAGTCCAATTTAGAGCTCCCAAGAGAGCGAAACCTGCCAGTTTTTCGTCCATATCCCGTTTAAAGTCCCCTGATTCTTTTCCAACACGGATAATACTTCGCACATAGTTTTCATAACGATCTCTTAGAGCCACCACATCTGACCAGAAGGTTTCTGCGTTTATAGGGTTTATTTCACGAAGGCTTACGGTAAAAAGATCAAGGTTTTCGCATATAAGTTTGACGTGTGATTCTATGATTTTTTCTATTTTTTCTCGAGGCGACAAAGGCGAAAAGGCTATTTTTTCGATAGCGTCTATTAGCATTTTCATGGTGACCCAGGCGATTTCTTTCAGGAGATCTTCTTTGGAAGAGATGTAGTAGTAAAGGGAAGGTTTCTGGATACCGAGTTGCGAAGCAATATCCTGCATGGATGTGGCTCGATAGCCCTTTTCTTTGAAAAGCCTTGCGGCGACTCGAAAGAGTTCCTTCTTTGTAGAGCTATTTTCCGGCATATAACTTCCTTTCACTTATCTACCGAACGTTAGGTTCAGGAGCAAATTATACCTTTACGCTAAGTTAGTCAAGAAAAACTTGGGGGTGTTCGAAAATATTAGACGACGAATTGAGGGGCTTTCTTATGGGACGCTTCGCAT
>JGI24721J26819_10007648_pt1 | contig 10183 bp, 7 predicted proteins | sample YelNatPaOPGAMG01_FD_26819 | JGI IMG/M metagenome (IMG submission 26819)
GTGTATGAGTATGTTCCATTCGGCTCATTGAATGTTATCGTATTTGTTGTTAATGAGAATGATTGTCCATTGCTTAAATTAACATACCACATCGTTCCTGATGGAAGTCCACTTTCTGTAAATGTCACTGTATATAATGTTTTCTTTGCAAAATTAATATTAATATAAATATCAGACCATCCTACTGAAATGCTTCCAGAAGATGGAGTCGGTGTGTATAAATAACCACCATATGTCACATTATCTACATAATAGGATATTGAGGAGTAGACTTTTTCATAATATAAAACAGTGTTAGTAGTACTTGAGGATTTTCACCATCACTTAGATTCACGTACCACTTTGCACCCGTTGGAAGCCCTGTTTCTTTAAATATTATTGCACGATGTGTAAAGTTCCAGGCATTTATTGACCCCCAGCCAGTTGCATAATCCCATCCTACCTTTGCCCAATATAATGTCTGACCACTATGATAATTGGGAGGAGTTTGAGTAACATCCCAGAATGGCTTTAATTTATAATTTGTCTCATTTGGTCCTACCTGATAAAATAATGGATCAATAAAACCAAACTTTTGCTTTAGATAGCCTACCATTGTTGCCACAATACCCGCTGTTACAGGTGATGCCACTGAGGTCCCTCCCACACCGTAATAACCGGCGCTATAACCTATTGCTGTATCTGTTACATAAATAATTGTATTGTTGGCTATTGCAGCTACATCTGCTACATTCCTTCCTGAGGTTGACCCTCCATTATTTGTCACTGCAGGTATTTTCTGCCATGAAGGTTCAGAATATGCCGTACTTGTTCCACTTGTGGTCCCCCAATGGTCTCCATTACTTGTTGTATTTCCATTATCATACCAAACTACCTGACTCTTTATTGTATTTATTATTGAAGTACCTGCACCATTAAGATAACCTGCATTCCCGTTTACATTTAATGTGGTACCGCCCACTGCAACAAAACCGAAGGTATTCTGAGCATCGTTTGCAGGATAGCTCTGTGTACTTGTATCTCCATCATCTCCTGAGGATGCAAAAACTGCCGTACCGTTTGCCTCAATTAACTTAACATAATTATCAGTGGTTGATGATCCTGGACTATCCCCATCTCCCCATGAATTTGAAACAGCTACAAGATTTTTTAATGTTGCAACTATTCCATATTCTTTATCAGGAAAATTGGTTTCGCTGGGTCCACCTTGTTTGCCAGGCCCATAAACACAGACCACATTTGCCCCTGGTGCCAATGTACTTACCATTTCCAGATCAAGTGCATTTTCAATTACAACATCATAGTAATCATTGGATGCGCTTGATCCAGGTGCTACAGTTCCACTTGTGCCTATACCTGTTACATTTACAGTGTTCCCAGCAATCTGCCTTTCCCATGCTGGAGTAACGTTCTGATAGTATGTCTGTATATCTGTGGGGTTATATGGTGCTACTTGTTTACCTGTGCGAGTTGTTCCTTCCCAGAGTACTGTTGCAACCGTATAACCCTTTGGGAAATAATGAACGCTTGATGCAGAACCATCCGAGGTCCCATTAAAGAGCTCATATACCTGATACGCCTTCTGCAGGTCAGCTCCTGTCAAATATTGTATTCCATTGGAAATTATATAATTTGGATCTACCTTTCCATTAAATTTTGATAAAATATGGTAATTATATGCATTTGTAAAGCCATTTATTCCCTCTATATACTGTGCTATCTCATAAGGGAGCTGTGGTGGTGATAGTGGTGCAAAATAATATTCCTTAAAATGGGAATTTAATGATTTGAACATGCCAAACTTAACGTGGAATATCTCCTGGGCCTTCCATAATGGAATATTGTTTATAAATATTGCAAGATTATATGGACCCGGTGTAACGTCCTGCCATCTAGACTTAAAATAATTAAATACCATTTGAAAATCTTCATTTGTTGGTGAATAAATATTTTGGAAATATTCTTTAGAAATGAAATGGTGAAACATTGGAGAATTTGGATCCTGTAATTCCTTTAGATAGTTATCCAGCTGTTGCTCGTTCCTTAATTTCAACGCAATTGAAATATCTATTTTCATATTCAGGTCAGGAACCCCTATATATTTACCTGAAAGTAACCTGTTATCGAAGCCCTTACTTATTTGAACAAGATCGTTCCCACTTGCAAGAAGGGAAAAATATGATAATAGAAATAACGATATTACCATTATAACCATAATTTTATTATTTAATCTTCCTTTATGCATGAAAATTTTAATTTAATATAAGTATTTAAAATTAATTGCTTGATATTAAGAAAAGTTTATTAATTAATTGTTTTATATACTAAACTATGAAAATAATAGGAAAAATAACAATCGCCATATTGATTCTCTTTGCAATTATTTTTTCTAGTATTTATATAATGCCCTTAGGCAATGCAGCCACAACTGTTACACTATCAAGTGTTGCCCATACAGAAACTACAATAACTCTCTCCTGGACTGAGAGCCAGGATAGGTATTTTGTGAATTACACACTATATATGGGTCTTAATGTGAATGGTCCGTATCAAAAGATATGGAGTACTACTAACAAGGCACAGACGAGCTATGCAGTAACCAACCTTAGTTATTCAACAAACTATTATTTTTATATTGTGGACTATGATTCATTTGGATCGGCAAGATCGAATACCTTACAGGCAAACACCACATCTCCACCCGTTCTAAATGTCAACAGTGTAACACAAACCACAGTTTCTCTCACTTGGCAGGATTACAACACATATTCAAGTTTGGTTCCTTTTGTAAGTTATACAGTTGAAATGAAATCCCTAACTGGAGGAAATTGGTCCACGGTTTCAATAATTAACAGTATAAATTCAAATTCCTTTACTGTCACTGGTCTGAGTCCAGGCAGTACCTATTATTTCAGGATATACGATACTGTAGGCATACCTAATAATCTTACAATCACATATTCGAACACTGTTACAGCAACAACAATTCCACTTTTAAGTGTAACCATTTCATCATCCACCACAAACATTATGACAGGTCAATCTGCTGATATTAAAGCACTTGCGAATGGTGGTTATCCTCCTTATACGTATACATGGTATGTAAATGGTAATCCTGTTAGTGGCTTTTCTGGGAGCGAATATGTATTTAATACCACTACTCCAGGTACCTATACAATTTATGTGGCTGTAAGGGATTCTTCTGGAACAACTGTAAATTCAAACTCAATTTCTATTACTGTGACAAGCAGTTCAATCTTTGGATCAACTACATTTCTCTGGATTATAATACTAGTAATAATCATCCTTGTTGTTCTCGTGGTACTATTTTTATTCAGGAAGGGCAAAAAAAGATGGTAAATTTTTTTAATCCAATTTTCTTATATTTTTTATGAAGGGTGATCTTAAGGTATGGTGGGATGGTAAATTTATTGAATACAAGGATGCAAAGGTACCTATTCTAACACATTCATTGCAATATGGTTCAGGTATTTTCGAAGGGATCAGGGCATATAAAAATGAAAAAGGTTCGGCAGTATTCAGGCTAAGGGATCATATTAAAAGATTTTTCAATACAGCAAAGATATACAGAATTGATTTAAAATATTCAATGGATGAAATATCTCAGGCCATACTAGAACTTTTAAGGATCAATAAGCTTGATGAATGTTATATTAGGCCATTTGCATTTTACAGGGATGATAGCATTGGTCTTTCTCCCTTTGGAAAGGAAACAAGCATCTACATAGCTGCTGTTCCATTCGATAAATATCTTTCCAAATCAAGCGGTATAAGATGTAAAACATCCACTTGGAGGAGGATTAATTCTGAGATTCTCCCAGTGCAGGCAAAGGCAAGTGGCAATTACCTTAATTCTTTAATAGCAAATCTTGAGGCCAGGTCATTGGGCTTTGATGAGGCGATAATGCTGGGTGAAAATGGATATGTGGCCGAGGGACCTGGTGAAAACATATTCATTGTTAAAGATGGTGCTTTGATAACACCTCCCGATGAATCAGACATACTTTTAGGTATAACGAGGGATAGTATAATAAAGATAGCAGGGCATTTGGGCATAAAAACATTGGAGAGGAATATACACAGAGAGGAGATATATGTTGCTGATGAGGCATTTTTTGCAGGCACTGCAGCAGAAATTACACCTATTTCAAGCGTTGATGGCATTACGATAGGAGATGGTAATATAGGAAAAATTACATCAACCCTTATAAATGAGTACATGAACGTTGTGCACGGAAGGAATGAGTATTTCAGAGATTGGCTTACACAGGTTTAAGTCCATTTTTAAACCCCTGTAATACTATATCAAATATTTTTTCTCTAATATCCCCGGAGAATAGTGAAAAATCATTTATATATTTTTCTTTTATTTTATTGCACATATTCATTTCAACCATTTCTTTCCATTCATCTAGTGTTTTCAAACCCTTTTCAAGTATGATTGATGAATCTTTATCAGAGACTGCACCAAAATGTGAAAAACCTATTATCCTAGGGGAAATCTCCATTAATTTTAAAAATGATTTTCTGTATTCATTATATTTAAAACTGGGAGGGAATGAATTGGGTATTAGTTGTCCGGAGGAGGGTGAAAAAAGTCCTGCACCGTCCCCCGTAAAAATAAATCCACTATGCTTTTCAAGAAACATGAAATGGTCTGATGTATGCCCTGGCATATGTATTGCAACAACCTCCGCATTTTTTCCAAGCCTGAATGTTTCACCGTCATTTATTGTCACCAATTTTTCCCTATCTACCTTTTCTATTTCCTCCGAAAAATCACCATACATATCCCTTGTTGCCCTATTGATCTTTTCAGGGTTTATAAGATTTTCAATTGTAATTCTATGTGCATATATTTTTGCACCAGGTATTTTTTTAACAAGGTATGATGCACCTCCTGAATGATCATTATGCCTGTGGCTGACGAATATATATTTAACATTATCAATCTTAATTCTATTTTCATCTAGAAAATTTATCAAATTTTGGCCAGAGGAATATCCTCCAGGATCAAATATTCCAATATTATCACCAATTAAAATATACGAGGATGTTGTTTTATTATTCCTCCAGCCATTAACATCAACAAGAATGATATTTTCTAATATTTTTCCTGTTTCTTGAAATATCATATAACAAGCTCCTCCCTCTCCACCCTCCTGTTTTTAATTCCCAGTGCCTCAACAGGAACCTCAGTACCATTGTAAAGCCTAGCTTTTTCCTTCCCAGACGCAAGTGCTGCAACAATTCTTCCTGCAGAATCGCCCTTCATTATACCGCTGCCACTGCTTCCTGTTGCAATTATTAAATTCATCTCCCTGAATATATAGTATGTGCCATCAATTGTATTCTCAGAATAATATCCAGCCCATGCACCTGTTACCCTTGATTCATTGAAAACAGGTATATACTCCCTTAAAACCATTAAATTATTTTTATAATAAAATTCCATCTCTGGCTGTGGATCATCCTCAAGAGTAAAATCCCTACCTATCTCGTCATTGTATGAGATCCAGAATGACCCTGAGCCTGGCTCTGGCCTCATTACAATCCTTGGCCCTGGAAGTATCGTAAAAGGAAATATACCATCTCTTCCTCTGTAATCCATATTCACCATTCTCTTTATACCATCACCGCTTACCTGGAATACCTGCCTCTTCTTTGGCCTAATATGGCTGTCTATTCCTATTGGGTCAAGAAGGCTGTTTACCCAGACATCTGTTGCAAGTATATATTGATCGGCATACATTTTTCCATTCTTTGTCTCTATAGATCCTATTTTCTTCTCCTGCCATATGAATGGCTCACCAGGATAATCCAGCCTTTTAACAGGCTCAAGATTTAATTTTTCTACATTGGTACTATAGAAGAATTCAACACCCATTTTCTCAAGTTCACCTGCATAGAATGAAGCTATGTTCTGTGGCTCTAGAATACCGCAATTCTTACCGAAAAGGGCACCGCCTATCTCCTTCAGGTTCATTATCTCCATTGCCTCCCTTGACGGCCTAACAACTATACCTAAATTACTTATTTCATCCCTGGAAAGTATTTCTGTCTTACTTCTTTTCCTCACTTTTTCTATCTTCTCTGAATTTAACTCCTCCTCATCCATAAGGAACATGTAACCATTGAAACGCATACCTAGATCGAAACCAAGATCCTCTTGAACATGCCTATAAAAGGCTATGGATGAGGAACTCAATTTATAATTCATCTCTGATGTAAATATATCCCTAAATGCTGCATCACTCTTTCCTGTGTTTCCCTGGGCAAATGTGGGCATCCTTTCTACTACCGCAATCTTGAGATCTTTATTTTCCTCCTTTAAATGGTAGGCTGATGATAAACCTGTGATCCCAGCACCAATGACAATAATATCGTAACTTTCCATGCAAAGGGTAATCTCAAGAAATTATTTAAGTTTAGGGCTATGGTGACTTTATAAATTTGATGTAATCAAATCCTATATTTTTTGAAATTTCCTTAATTTTTTCAAGTATGTTAGCATCATAGGAAACATTGTAATATATTAGATAGGTTTTCAATAACAAAAACATTAATTCATTATCAACCATAAATTTCTCTTCATTTTCAAGCTCAGGATTAAAATTTTTAAGATATTTGTATGTGGGTGCAAGTGAATGAAGATAAAGTATGTCCATATTAATAGAATCACACTTCTTCTTTAATTTTTCATAGGATTCAATAAATTTCAATTTATTACCATTCAATAGATGAACGAAGGGAAGGTTTCCTTCAAAGATTATAGTATCAATGAATGTAAATTTCCCTTCTCCTCTCCTCAATGCATTTTCCAAAAGTTCAGATGAATCCTTAAATTTACCACTGTAAAGTAATATCAATGAATTATAGAGATCTACAGTAATACCCATCACGCTTTCTGGATCATATGGATTTGCAGCCTGCTCCTGTTCTATTCCCTTTATTGCAAGTATTTCCCTCTTTTTCAATTCATAGATTGACGCAAAATATTTTGCTCCCGTAACATTTGATATTTTTATTGCCTCTTCCACTTTTTTAATTGCCTCATTAAAGTTACCCTTAAGTAGATATATATCTGAAAGATAAGAATATATAGAATGCCTGATCTCCTGCTCACCGGAGATTTCAGATAGCTCAAAACCTATTTTAATCTCTTTTTCCGCCTCTTTTACTTTTCCGCTCCAGAAATAAAGTTGGCTTAAATTGAGCCTAATTGCTATGGAGAGATAGGCATTACCGCTCATATCCGCATAAAAAAGTGATTTTTGATAATCATCAAGGGCCCTTTTTACATCCCTGTTGATATCAATGAGTGAAATATTATTATATATTCTTGCCAGGCCCTCGTAATCATTAATTTTTTCATAAAACTGATAACTCTGAAGGTAGTTTTCATAGGCCTCATCAAGCCTCCCGATATAATAATTTAAATTTCCAAGCTCCTTATGTACTATTGCAAGAAATGAATTATCCCTAATTTTCCAGGCGATTTCAAGGGCCTTTTTCAGATTATCTTCTGCATTAGATATATTTGCCCTTCTTAATTCTATTCCACCCCTTATAAGATTATAATAAAAGGATTTCTCTAAATCAACATTTTCATTAATGGATGCTAATATATTTTCTGCTCCTTCATAATCACCGATATTGTATCTTATATATGCCTCCTTGATCAATATATCAATGTTTTCAGGTTTTTTATTTTTTGCAATTTCAACATACCTTAATGCCTCTTTGTACAAACCAAGTTTAATGAGTATATCTATCATTAAGGAAAGAGGTACTATGTCTGGATTACTTTCTATTTCCATATATTTTTTAATTATTTCATACGAATACCTATAATTACCCTCTTTAAATTTCCTTTCTGCCGCTTCAAGTAGGTATTTCTTTGCCCTTTCATATTCACCAGAAAAATAGAAATGGTTTCCTATAATCTCAGGGCAATCGCAGGACTTTTCAAGGAACTCACCTATCTTTTTGTGTAAATACCTTCTCTTTATGTTTGACATGCTTTGATAGAGAATTTCCCTGTATTCCTGCCTTGCAAAGGAATAAACATTTTCGCTCCTTTCCTCTATTATTTTTTTATCAACAAGTGAATTTACAAGCTCAATAAGTTCATCGTTTTTCATATTTCTCAATTTTGCAATATGGAAAATGTCAAAATCTTTACCATAAACTGATGCGTATAATAAGAAATCCTTTTCATTCTCATTTAGGCTATTCATAATATCCAATGCGGCATATTTATGTGACTTTACTTCAGGAATATCCTCAAAGGTACCTACCCAATAATTGTCTCCATCGATCAGTCCTTTTGACTTCAACTCGAAAATTATTTCCTTCATCTTTCCTGGGTTTCCCTGTGTAGCATTGTAGATCTTATCGGTTAAATATTTAGGTAGAGTATAACCCATTTCCTTAATTATATCATTTATATTCTCTCTAGAAAGACCCTCGATTTTTATCTTGATTATACTTTCCTGAGGTAATTCGTTAGTCTTAATTAAAAATTCATTAAAGTTTTTATTTACAAAATTCTCATCGTAAGATATTATTATCATTACCTTAGAATCAATGATTGATCTAATGAGAAAGAGTATTCTATCAAGTATTTCTCTATTATATTTTTCAACATCATCAAATATCATTAGAATGTTCTTAAAGGATGACATTACCGTTACTATTGATATTAATATGTTTAAGGGGTCTGAACTCTTCTTTGATATTGCCTCAACAATTCCTAGCCTCAGAGAAGGGACCTCCTTTTTTATTCTTTCCAGTATAGAATAAAAAAATTCATCAACGGATGCTTCAAAATATTTTATATAGAAACAAAAAAATTCCTTAGAGATTTCATTACAAATATCGTTCAATAATGTAGTTTTTCCGATTCCTTCTTCACCAGAGAAAGTAAAATAAGTTTTCCATTTTTCATTCCTCTGAACTCTTCAATAATCCTATTCTTTTCAACTCTTTCCATCTAAATTATAGAATGATAATTGTTATAAAAAATTGTCGAATAAATTATTTTCTATCCTCAAGTATTTTTTTGATTGTATATATGAGGATTCCTCCATTTTTTACATATTCTATCTCGGCCTGTGTATCTAATCTCAGAATACCTTCAACCTCTATACCTGAACTCAAAACCACCCTTACCTTTTTACCTGGGTATGGTTCTTTAAGGCCCAAAATGTTTACAAGTTCATCCCCCTTAAGTTCAGGTAATTTTTCCACCTGAATAGGTATTACCCCCATGTCAACTAGGTTACTCCTGTGTATCCTTTCAAATCCCTCTGCAATAACNGCCTTTATGCCCAAAAGGGCTGTTGCCTTTGCCGCCCAGTCCCTACTACTACCCTGGCCATACCTTTTCCCTGCAAATATCACCAGAGGTATTCCCCTTGACCTGTATTCATTTGATGCATCGTATATACTCATCATTTTTCCATCAGGATAAACTACTGTATATCCTCCCTGAATTTCTACCATTTTATTCCTTATCTTCGGGTTTGCAAAACCACCTCTTACCATTACCTCGTGGTTTCCCCTCCTAGAGCCATAGGTATTGAAATCATCTGGACTTACCCCGTTCTGCAATAAATAAAGAGCAGCTGGTGGTATATTCTTCCAAGTTTCTTTTTTGTTTATGTCAAAATCTTTTAATATGGACTTATCCGGGAGTATAACACCCGCAGGTGAAATATGGTCAGTGGTAATGTTGTCTCCAAATATTGCAAGTATTCTGGCATTAAATATATCATTTATACCAGGTGGTGTAAGATCCTTGAACCAAGGCGGCTCTTTAATGTAAGTTGAAGAGGGATCAAAGGTATAAGTTTCGCCCAAAGGTACCTGGAGGTTTTTCCACATCTCATTTCCTTCAAACACCCTTGAATACCTTTCCCTGTACATCTCCGGACCTATATTATCCCTTATAATTCCAAAGATTTCATCGCTTGTAGGCCAGATATCCTTAAGGAATATTTCTTTTCCATTGGGATCTAGCCCTATTGGTTCTTTATAGAAATCAATGTCGATCCTACCTGCCAGTGCATATGCAAGAACAAGCATAGGAGATCCTATGAAAGCACCCTTAACATATGGGTTTATTCTACCCTCAAAATTCCTGTTTCCACTCAAAACA
>JGI24721J26819_10007657_pt1 | contig 10173 bp, 5 predicted proteins | sample YelNatPaOPGAMG01_FD_26819 | JGI IMG/M metagenome (IMG submission 26819)
CCATAGCGCAGCGCATGGGCCGTTAGCTTAGCTGGTAGAGCAGGGGACTCTTAATCCCAAGGTCGAAGGTTCGAATCCTTCACGGCCCACCAGCGGCCTCGAAATCCGCGCTGCAGGCTCCACTACCAACGTCGTTCGTCCTCCTTTCGTCCTCCCTCGATTCCCGGCGCCTGGTCAGCGCCCTTTGGCGTCCTCGCCGGCTGTATCGACCAGAGCCGCTACGAAGTCTGCGGCCGACTCTTGCAGGTCCGGCAACACATGCGAGTAGATGTCCATCGTGATTGCGATGTTCGCGTGCCCGAGGCGTTCCTGGACCACCTTGGGGTTCACACCGGCGCGAAGCGCCAACGTCGCCCAGGCGCGGCGGGGTTGTGCGGCCGGATTTGCGGCAGCGGCAGCCTGGCCGGGAAGCGCCGAAAGGCATGCCTCGGACGACGTCTCGCCGCCGCCTTCTCGAGCGCGTCACTGACCAGCGAGGTCCGCCGATCGCTCGTGACCGGACCGTCGCGGCAACCAGCATCGGCCTCAGCCTGAGCCGTGGAGCAGCGCACGCTGGACTCGGCCAATTCGAGGCACGAGCACCCTGTCTTGGATGTCTGCCGGAACGGGCCAAGGCAATCAGTCTCTGAGCTGCGGTCGACTTGGTGGCACGTTGCGGGAATCGCCTGACCGGTGGAATAGCTGCAGATAGGCCTCCTATTCCGTCCCCTGCACGTGTCATACTAAAGATCAAGCAACTCCAGTCGTAGGCGTTTCGTCCGCATCGGAGGTATCCGGATTGGCGATTCTTGCTTCGCTCTCGCACGTTGACGTCGGTGAGAAAGCGACAGTCAAGGCGGCTGAGCTGCTCGACCGAGCGAAACCACCGGGGACCCGCTCGCATGCTTGGTCGATCGCGGAGCTTGGCTTGGACCAGACCGACTACGAGTGGCTGTTACGGTGGGCACGAGCGCAGCGCGCAGCTTTAGCGCATCGTCTCCTCGAGTCCTGGGATAGGGCATCCCTTGGTGAACGCAGCGTCCAGCTTCGTGTTGCGGCAGGTCTTGTGTGGTTTGCTGTCTTCTCTGAGATCGGGCGACGCGAAGCGCGAGCCGGCCATCTGTGGGCACCTATCCTGAAGACACTTTACGGCGACGGCGAGAGCGCACCGTCGAGTCTCTTCGTTAACGGCCAGCCTACGGTCGCGCTGAAAGACGCTCTCGAGGCTGCCGCTCGGGAGTTCGGGTTGCGTAATGTTTTTGGCCAGGACGGCCTTCAGAACTGGTACGACAGCATCTACTTGCAGTTCGGCTTCGCTCAGCGCGACTTCGACGGCAAGGGAGGCGGCCGCTTGGGAGCGTGGCTTGCCGGCGTCGCGAAGACGTTCCCTCTGGCCACCCTCTTAGAAGACCCCGAGCTCAAAAGCAAACAGCTTGTCGAACTGTGGCAGTCGTTGATTGCGTTCCGCCGTAGGAATAGCTCGCGCACAGACTGCGAACGGGCGCTCAAGTCGAGTCCGTGGCTGTTGAGCGAGTGGGTTGAGCCACTCTTAATCGCGGTCGAAGCGTCGCGGGAACGGCCCGACGAAGTTACAAGCGACGAAGGTCTCGGTGAGGAGCCGACGAGCTTCCTGGAGCCCCCGACACTACAGTGGCAAACCCGTGGTTCCGGCCACCTCTACTTCAGGACTGCCGTCGAGAATCTGGCTCAGCTCTCCCTCGATCCGGGGCCTTACGAGGTGGTCGTCGAAGGCAAAGAGGTAGCCAGACTTCAGATCGGTCGCGATGGTGAGGTCGCTGTCGACGCGGCGACCTCAGAGGGCGACATTTTTTGCGAGCCTGGCGCACCTTCCGCAACGGCTGTGTTGCATAGCTCGGATGGAAGGATCAAAAGCATCCAAGAGCTGCGCCTCTGGGACGACGACGAGGTCAGCCTTTTCGAGGTCGCGACGCGTCAGCAAGATGGCGTCCTGTTGGGTCGCAAGCTCACGGACGCCTGCAGCCCCGTACTTCATCCGCGCAGAGGTTACATCATCATTGCCTCCGCCGATCTTACGCCGGACTTCGAATACCTCCTGTTCGAGAGCCTGGGCGAGTGGACAGCATACTACGTGCAACAAGGTTGGCAGTCAGAGCGCTTGACTCTGCGTCTGGACGGCGAGGTTCTGTGGAAGGGGCGAACGGATAAGAAGCAGGCATCCGAGTCTCAGCCCTATTGGATCTCCGATATCAAACTGCAAGTACCGCCGGAACCCGTTCGGTTGGGTGAAGGGTTCTCCATTCGCGTTCGCCACCCTAAGAATGTCGCGATTGTTGACGCTCGCATACATGGCCAGCCGAGCCTCGCTGTAAAGAGACGGAGCGATGTGGTGACGAAGCTCGTCGGGTTGACCATGAAGCCGCAAACAGCGGGCTCACCACTGTCGATACGCCTAAGCGCACGACGAGGGGGCCAGTCCGCGCTTGTGTGGCGCACGCCGCAACTGAAGGCGGAAGGCCTCGCGCGACTGACACGAGATGGATGGGAGGTGGTGAAGCCGGAAGACACGTTGGACGTGGCAGCCGATGGTTCTGCTCCCCTCAAAGTGGTGCTCAGCGACGGAGACGCCAGCGGTCATGGCTGGGGTTTGTTGGAGGGCGATGTCTACCTTCGTCGGGTGTCTGGCGTTGCACGGCCTCTCGGGGATCTCGTGATAGGTCTGGGCGGCCAGCTTTCCGCCAAACCGGGACCATTCAACTCTCCTGTCGAACCGACGCGGTTGGCTGCTGCGGTCGTTGACCGCGGTAATCTGCCAAGTCTTAAGCCTGCCATCAGAGGGATGCCTCGGGGAGGGGCAGAACTCTGGTTTGGGGCAACTGTCGAACCGGATCTTGACCACCGCGTCTTGTGGTGGGATGTGGATGGTGCGCTGCACGTCTTTTGCCCGCAGTTGGAAGGGGGCAACGGCACACGTGGCGTAGGGCGCTGGGTCTTCGAGGGCGAGGTGGGGGAGCCGCTTGCCGTGGGCGTGTCGTACAGGGGCCAGCGCGTAGCAGCTTGGTGGACAGATCGCTGGATTGATCTGCTGGTGGATGCATTGGAGAAGGAACCGCTCGCCGCCGCCCTAGCCTTGCGCTGGCTGCTCCTGCCTGTGCTACAGGCTGACGTGCCTCGCAGGCTGCGTGAGTATGCTGCTGCGCATCCGTCGGTGACAGCTCGCGCGTGGCTGGTCGATGATTGGCGGCGCGATAAGTTGCCTGACACTCTCAAACCGCTGCTGTCCGATGCGTCATCGGTCTTGCCGTTGCCTGCTCAGGAACGGTGGGACACCGCACTTAGGAGTATTTTCGGTGAGGCCGACTTGCCGGGCTGGGTACTGGAGGAGATGTTTAAATCAGCGCGCCCAGATTCTGCCCAAGGGGCCGATGAGCTCGAGTCCGTCTACACGTCGCTTATACGACTTTCGCGCGTTCATCCCTTTCTCTCGGCGAGCTGTCTGCGAAGTTACATCGAGGGCCCGAACGTGGAAAGGCGTTCTGTTCCCTGGTCCCTGAAGTTGCTCTACGCCGGGCTTCTCGGGATGGATAGGGCTGCGGCAACGAGTTCGAATTGGCACGAGATAACCCAGTGGGATCGGAAGGGGCTAGTAGAGCGGGCTGCAGCAGAGCTGAGAGGAGTGGACACGACTTTCGTGGAGCGGACTGTCAGCCGAGCGACAGAGGCATGGGCGAACGGTTCCTGGTTGCAAGCAGAAGAGGTAACGAGGACGAACTTCAGACTCATGCTCGCTGGCAGCTCGTTCCGACAGCTAGTAACAGCTGATCTTGTGCATCGGCTGATCGAGGAGTGGGGGGAATCGCGTTGACGCAACGGGAGATGGATGCACCGATAAACCTTTCAGCGCAGGTCGATGCCCTTGCCATGGTCGAGGCAGTGCGCGGCCGCCTGACCGACTTGGCGGTGCAGAACAACTACTTCTCGCGTGAGGATGTGCGCCAATCCCTTGCCGCTGTGTGGAGCGGTCCCCCAGAGGGTGGAGGCCTCGTTAGTGACATTTGGGTTGAGTTGACTCCACCGGCTCAAAGTAAAGGCGTGACCTTGGCGAGACTGGTCCGCGAGGGCCTCTTCTCTGAGAAACTCTGTCAACATCTCGACGAGCGAGATATTTTCCCCAAGGACCGTGGGCTCTATACGCACCAGGCAGAGGCAATCCGACTCACGGCCAAAGGCTATAGCGACAAGCGCCCTGGGCTGGTAGTGACGGCTGGCACAGGGGCCGGCAAGACGGAAAGCTTCCTTCTACCCGTTCTCAATGACCTTTTCTCTCGCCCGCGCGGCCTAGAGCAAGGCGTCCGTTGCCTGGTCCTATACCCAATGAACGCCCTGGTTAACGATCAGGTCGAACGCCTCTATACATGGCTCAAAGGCCAGTCTGAGGTAACGCTGTTCCACTTCACCAGTGAGACACCCGAAGATAAGCGGGCGGCCGACGGGCTGGGTGTTCCTGACTGGGAGCCCTGCCGGTACCGTACACGACAGGAGGCGCGCGGTAAGGAGAAGAGGAGCGGCAAGGACGCGGATCAGCAAACGCACGCGCCCGATATCCTAATCACTAACTACTCCATGTTGGAGTACATGCTCTGCCGGCCCCAGGATGCGTCGTTCTTCGGCCCAGCCCTGCGCGCCGTTGTGCTAGACGAGGCTCACCTCTACTCTGGCACGCTGGCCGCTGAAGTGACATTGCTGCTGCGTCGTGTTCTATTGCGGTGCGGCCTATCGCCGGATCAGGTCACTCACTTCGCAGCCTCGGCAACGATTGCAGAGAACGACGAGGAACAGCTCGAAGAGTTTGCCAGCAAGCTTTTCTCGAAAGGTCGCGAGACTATCCATGTAATCTTCGGTGAGTCGGTTCCCATTAACTTGGATCGGGTTGAACCGGCGGCTGCCGGTGAGACTCTCGATGCCGTCGAGGCGACGAAGGCGTTGGAACTCGGCGGGCCGACTCTCGACCTTACCCCGGGCGGAGACGTTAAGCTGCACCAGGATAAAAAGCAGTGTCAGGCCATCCGTGACCGCCTGGTTCGGCTGGTTGCGGAGCACGTTGTCGAGCGGGCTGAACAGTCCTGCGCCGACTATCCAGCCCGACTTCTCTACAAAGCGTTGTCGGCAGCCCCTTTGGTGCACAAGTTGAGTGAAAAGCTTCCCTCCGGCACGCCCGTACGGCTCAAGGATCTCGCTGGCTCATTGTGGGACAGCAGCTCGGCGGAAGCGCAGAGAGCCACAGTGGCGCTGCTTCGCGCCTGTGCTGCAGCGCGCTTGGATGCCGATAGCTACCCGCTGATGCCCCACCGCATCCATGTGCTCGCCCGTGGCAGCGGCCCGTTGACGGTCTGTCTCAATTCGAGGTGCACCGGACCAAAAGAACTGGTTGTGAAGCCGTGGGGAGCCTTAAACGACGCCGGCAGCGACCACTGTCGTTTTTGCGGGTTCGCGACATTGCGGCTAGCACACTGCAGGAATTGTGGTAAAGAGGGGTTGGCGACCATAAGCAGTGACCTCGAGGGTGGGCCGGCACCGCTGACTGTTCCGCGAGATGAGGTGGGAGAGTTTTATGTTGCCTGGAGTTCCCCCAAAGACGGCTTGCCCGTCTCTTTTAGCGTGGCGATCGGCACGCAGTGTACAGGCTCTGACCAGGCCGATTGTGTAGTTCTCGCACCGGTCGAAACGTGTCCAGTTTGCGGCGCGAATGGGGACCAGTGGGAGGCGCTCGCCGGCACTGAGACGCTGTCCTTATCAGTCTTGGCTGAGACTGTCCTTGCCTGGTTGCCAGAGTTGCCGAGTGAGCGTCGCAGGTGGTTGCCAGCCCGCGGTCGTCGATTGCTGGCGTTCAGCGACTCACGCCAGGAAGCGGCTCGTCTGGGCCCGAGATTGACCCGACAACACGAGGCCCAGCTGCTCCGCGCCCTCCTTGCGCGGTCGCTACGGGACGACCCGAGGCCAACTGAGCGGTGGGCCGCAGCGCTGAGAAGCGAGCTCGAGTTCTGCGAAGAGAAGCTGAAGGACCCGGACCTAGACCCGGCACTCCGCCACCGCTACGAAGGAAAAAAGCAGGAGGCGCTCAAGGTCTCTGACTCCGGCTGGACTGTTAAGGAGTGGGCCGAGCGGCTCGCCGAGAAACCTTTGGCTGCTGAGCTCCTCGCCCTAGACGAAAAGGACTGGGGTGACCGGGAATGGATTAAGAATCCCCAGCCAGTCTGGGACCAGAATAAGGGCAAGGTGGGAGAAGTGTTGCCGCGGCTAATCGCCCGGGAACTGGTAGCGCCATCGTGGCGCCATTTCTCGCTGGAGACGCTCGGTCTTGCTGAAGTCGTTTATCCGGGGCTGGATAAAACGGTACGTCTACCCTCTGTCTTCGCTGGTTCGCTGCCCTCTGCGGCTCTCCGCGAGGAATTAGAGCGCATATGGCCGGACGTACTTGCGTTACTTTGCGATACGCTCCGCATGGACGGGGCCGTCACGCTCGGTTCCGAGGACTGGGCCCAGGACTGGGAGCGCGAGTATCGAATGGAGCGTGCCCCGATTGGTCTCTGGTGCAGCAAGAAACCGTCCGGGGACTCAAGTCTATGCTCCTTCGTCGGTGCGGCCCGCAAAGGGCAGAAGAGCAGGCGAACAGTGTTCGTCGAGAATTTACTTCGCGGACTCAAGGTAGCACCGGAGGAAAGAGAAGGCCTGGCTAGCCAACTGCTGGCTGCCGGGTTCGACCAGTTGTACGCTGATCCGGGGTTGCGCCAGAACATCGACTGGCTCGAGCGTAGTGAACGGTATGTGCCGGCGGACGATCGGCGGGTAGAGGCACTACGCATACAGTTCGACAAGCTGGGTATACGTAGGCCGCGCTCACTTTTCCGCTGCGAGCGAACGGGCCACATCTGGACCAGGCGTGCTGCCAAATGCGCACCCGCGCCCGGGTGCACTCAGCTGGAACCTGTCTCACAAGAGAAGCTGGACGACGACCCCCGTGTGGGCCGACTGCGCCGTGAAATCCTGAGCTCGCCCGTGTTTGAGTTAGCCCTCTGGGCGGAGGAGCATAGCGCCCAACTTTCTCCGGGAGAGAACAATCTTGCACAGAACTTGTTCCGTGTTGGTGCCCGCAATGTGCTTAGCTCCACGACGACCTTGGAGCTCGGCATCGACATCGGCGGACTCAACGCCGTTCTCATGAGCAACGTACCTCCGAGCAGGGCAAACTATCTTCAGCGCGCCGGGCGGGCGGGCCGGCGCGCTGACGGCTCCTCCATCGCCGTGACGTTCGCTCGTCAGAGGCCATTTGACCGCGAGGTGTTCGTGCACTTTGACCGCTACTTGGCTAAGCCCTTGCGACATCCCCGCGTACACCTTGACCGGGAGCGCGTGGCTCGCCGACACGTGCATGCATTTCTGCTCGGAGAGTTCTTCCGTAGCCATGCCTCGATCAACCCTTCTGCGGGTGCGATGCAGGTTTACGGAAGGATGGGCGAGTTCTGTGCCAAGTGGTTGCCGAACAAGTGGGACGTTGACCAGAGCCCGTTGATGAAGGACTCTTTCGAGCGCGAGGACCTGGCAGAGGCCTTTAAGGCGTTTCTCGGCGATTGCGCAACAGGCGGCGATGGTCTTGCACACCTTCAGCCGGCAGCGATGAGACTTGCGGAACAGTCTGCCATAGCCTGCGACCTGCGAGACTGGCCGACTTTCCTAGAACAGGTGCGAAAGACGTTTGAAGAGGCGGTAGAAGATTGGAGGAATGACTACAACTATCTCCTGAAGGCTTGGAAAGAGTGGGTGGATGAACATCTGCGGAAAAGCGACGGTGACGCGAGGAGGGTTGCAAACAGCATCCGTTACCAACTGAAGGAGCTGTACGAGACGACCGTAATTGAGGCTCTCGCTGACCGTCGGTTTTTGCCCCATTACGGCTTTCCCATCGGTGTGCAGAAGCTGCGTATCGCGCAGCTCAAGGAGCAGAGGCCGTCGGGTGAGAAAAGGAGAGAGGAGGACCGATATCGGCTCGAGCGTCCCGGACTCCTCGCTCTGCGTGAATATGTTCCCGGCTCGCGGCTGCTTGTCGGTGGCAAAGTTGTCACTTCGCGGGGGCTGCTCAAGCACTGGACTGGGACTAGCGTTGTTGATAAACAGTTCGGACTTCAGGAATGGCTTGCTGAGTGCACTAACGGCCACATGTACCGTGCGCTAACTCGAGACGGGGAATGTCCGATCTGTCGCCAGAAGCCGAAGAAGTCACCGCGCCCGCTGTTATTTACGCGTCACGGCTTCACGACTGCCGCATGGGAGAAGCCGCTGCGCGCGTTCAATTTTGAGCGCGTCGGCTCAGTTGAGCAGGCCGCAGTGTTGTTCTCATCCTCAAAGCGTGGGGGAGCCGACCATCCCCCTGTACCCAAGTTTGCCGATGTGGATGGGCTGACCGCAAGCTACCAGGAGGATGGCGAACTACTCATCTATAACTCCGGAAAGTACGAACAGGGATTCGCCGTCTGTTTGCGTTGCGGGTACGCGGACAGTGAGAGACAGAGAGGTAGTGGGCGCATGGACCTTCCTGAGGGATTTGCTAGCCACTCGCCTGTGTGGGCTAGCTCGTCAGGCGAAAAGTGCTGGAGCGAGTCTGAGGAAGCTTCTGTGTGGCGGAACTACCTGCTTGCTGCAAGGGAGCCCACCGACGTACTGAGTCTCGATTTCTCCGCCTACTCTGGAGAACACGCCGCTGATCAAGGACTCATGGCGTCCTTGGCCAGTGCCTTACTACTAGGGGCGTCGGAGCTTCTGCAGGTCGATGGACGCGAACTCAACAGTAAGCTCGAGCGAACCACCGACGGTAAGGCCTGGAAGCTCGTTTTCTACGACGCCATGGCTGGCGGAGCCGGGCATGTGCGTGAGCTGCTAGAGCAGGGCCGCGAGTGGCTGCAAACTAGCCGGAAGCGGCTCTGGGTCGATGAGGATCATCATAAACGCTGCGAGTTCGCATGTCTTGACTGTCTTCTGACGTTTGAGCGCCAGTTCGACCAGCCGGTTGGTCAGTTACGGCGCCGCGACGCCTGGCAGTTCCTCGGTGTGATCCTCGGCGAAGAACCGCCTGACCAATTGCCCCAGCCAGTCTTGACGGGTTCGCATGCGACCGCCGCTGGGGCCGCCCCGGGCGACGCGGATACTGGGAGCAGCGAGGCCGTCGGCGCCGGCAGGCGTAAACGCTCACCACGCTCTCTTACCAATGAGGAAAGACTAGCGTTTGAGCGACGCCGCATGCAGCGGTGACCTTCGATCGGAAGACGTTGTCATGTTAGCCTCGTGAGAGGACGGCCGGATGCGTGGGTGCTATTTGACTAGTTACGCAATCAACCGCAGTTTTGAGCCACCTACCAGAGTGTGCAACCTGCGTTTGTGCAGACGGGGACTGGTCGGAATCGGTGTCGCGGCTGGCTTAGTATTGACGCGCGTCACGTGACGCGTTACACTACCTGTCGTGATCAAGTCGTTCGCTGACAGGCAGACGCAGCAGCTCTATCTGACCGGCAAGGCACGTCGCGTTCCGCCGGACGTCGCCAAGCGCGCCGGGCGCAAGATGGAGCAAGTGAACGCGGCCGCTCGCATCGAGGACCTCAAGGTACCGCCCGGCAATCGCCTGCATTCGCTCGCGGGCGACCGCGAAGGGCAGTTCTCGATCTCGGTGAACGATCAGTGGCGTATCTGCTTCCGTTTCGAAGACGGCGACGCCTTCGACGTCGAGTTCTGCGACTACCACCAGAGGTGAGTGCGATGAGCATCCCCAACGACACACCGATGAAGCGCCGGCCCACCCATCCGGGCGAGATCCTGCGCGAGGACTTCATGCCTGACTACAATCTGACCGTGACCGGTCTTGCTGATGCGCTCGGCGTGTCTCGTCAGACAGTGAACGAGCTTCTTCGCGAGCGACGTGCCCTCTCCCCGGAGATGGCCTTGCGCCTGTCCGCGCTGTTCGGGAACTCCCCGGAGTTCTGGCTCAATCTGCAGCGGGCAGTCGATCTGTGGGACGCGCAGGTCGCCCTGAAAGATGAGATGCGGCGCATCAAGCCGCTGTGTGTTNCAAGTGCATCAACCTGATGCGCCCAAGCGCTTCACTAGGCTGGAAGCGCTTGGGCGCACGGGTTATGCACCGACGTTAGGTGAGCCGGAGGGAGGTTCTAG
>JGI24721J26819_10007664_pt1 | contig 10165 bp, 7 predicted proteins | sample YelNatPaOPGAMG01_FD_26819 | JGI IMG/M metagenome (IMG submission 26819)
GCCGCCGCCCCACCCTCCCCAACCGCCAAGTCCGCCCCAGCCTCCCCAGCCGCCAAATCCGCCCCAGCCCATACCTCCGCTTGAAATGGCTAACATGGCACCTTGAAGGGGTGAGATAATGGAGCCGCCAAAGAGCAAGACGCCATCGTAAACATTGAGGAAGTTGAGGCGAATGCGGTCAAAAGGCTTAAAGCGAAAGTGCACAGTGTTGGTCTTTTCGTCATAAGTGAACTCTGCGTTAACCAGTTGAGCGATCTCTTGAAGGATGCTCCGGAGAGTCTGGTTGCTCCTGCTCAGTGTTACCGGAATCGTGCTCAAGCGGGGATCGATATCGAGGTGAATTTTGAGGTCCCCGACCAGATAGGCAAGCGCATTTTGGAGAGGCACTTGGTCAAAGTTCACCTCAGGGATGACGGTATCCAAAGGAGATTGTTGAGCATAGGCAACTGCACATCCCAGCACAAGCGATGCGATCAACACAACTTTCAAATGGCGCAACATCTTAAGTCACCTCCGCAAGTTATTGTAGCGCATTGACTTACAGCGTCAATAACCGCCGGGACCAAAACCGCCGGGACCAAAGCCTCCCGGAGCAAAGCCTCCTGGTCCAAACGGTCCAAAACCTCCGGGCATGAAGCCACCTGCACCACCATAAGGTGGCATTGACAGGGGCGTAGCGGGTCGTCGCGTCAAAGTATACTCTTCGCCCCTCGAATCTCGCAGCATGATTTTTTGCTCGTCAACCTGGGTGATTGTGTAATCAACACCGCCATAGGAAATTTTGTCCCCAAGCCTAACCGACCTTGTCCGTCCATCCGGCGTTTGGACAATGGCTCCAATGCTTCCTTCAGTCAAAATCGTTCCCGCCAAACGCCAGCCAGGAAGTTCCCTCACCGTTCTTATAGGCTGAGGCGGTGCAAAGTAGGAACGAAGGTTGACACTTTGAGCTTGGAGAGTAGGGATGCTTGTTTCAACATTTTGGAGGCTAAAGGTTTCAGTGCCGATAGAACCCGCTTGAGCCTTGGCTAAAACGACATGTTCTGGCGTTGGTGGGAGAACGATTGGAGTAAACGGTGAGACCTTACCAGAAGGTGGCAGATCGGCAAATGGGTCAGGGCGACCGGGGCGAGGTGGGTTCTCCAGTTTGCCCGATGGAGGAGGTGCTGGGGCACCTGTTTCTGGAGCACCTGTAGGAGGAGCACCCATCATTGGTTCGCCCATCGGTGCTGCTGGAGCACCTGCCTGTCCTATCATTGCTGGAGGTGCTTCCATTCCCGGCGCTGCCTCAAATCCTGGTGCAGTCCCACCCGCTCCATGCATAGGTGCTCCGGGCATAGGCGAGACTGCGGAAGGCTGTTGAGCAACCTCTTGTGTTGTAGTGGCTGGTCGTCTTGGTATCAATTGCCAAACGATGAGAACGAGTGCTAAAACAATCACGACAATCAACACAATCGCGAGTTTCTTTTGTTGTTCAGGCATTTGTTGCCATTGTTGCATCATTGTCTTTTTCACCTCTCTCAGAAGCGCTTAGGGTTCGCATCACTCCATCGGTGCTCCTCCACCCGCTGACATTCTTTCACCCTCTTCAGCAACTGGTGGACCTCCTGCCGGTGGACCTCCCGCCGGCGCTCCACCCATGTGTCCACCCATTGGGGCGCCCATTGGTCCACCGTGCATTCCCATACCAGGTCCTCCCATTGGTCCGCCCATCGGTCCCATCCCTCCGGGCATCATCCCGCCCATTGCGCCTGCCGCTGCAGGTGCCGCTGCTGCCAACTGGGAAGGTAGTGGCTTACCTTCGTGGGTTTCAACGAGGGCGTAGACTTCAATGGGGATAGTCGCTCTCACTTTGCCGTTTGGAAGCAACTGGAATTGAGGCATTTGGACGACGATAGGGCGGGTGAAGCGAGGCAGTTCCTTGATGAAGTTGAGAATGTCTCCGAACCGACCGTCAACTTGCAAAGTCATTTGACCCCATCGGAAGTAACTGTTTTGAACCATCCCCGCCAACGCCGAGGGTTGAAGAGATGCTAACTGAACTGTAGGCACGCTCGGGTAGTAAAGTTCCAAGTTGTGTTTCGTCGCCAGTTCCGCCAAATACTTTCTCAAGTCGCGCTCAAAATAGCCTCCCGATTCTGCTTGAAAGTCCAAGACAGCACGCCAAAGGGATGCTGGGTCGGAAAGGTCTGGAAGTTTCAGCGTCACGAGTTCTTTGCGGACAATTTCCCATCGCTTGCGCGCTTCTTTTGCTTCCTGCTCAGCCTTTTTCAACTCCTCTTCTGCCTGTTGCCGTCGGGCGATAATGCTCTCCTTCTCTTGGATTTGCTTCTGGAGGTTCTGGATTTGCTCCTGTTGTGGTCGGATTGCAAAGTAGAAAATAGCCCCACTTGCGAGGGCTGCAATGATTAAACCGATGACGACAACTGCCCACCAAGGCATTCCTCGCATGGTTTATCGGACCTCCCGTCACTCCGGGATTTCTTCTCGTTCTGCCCTTCCAGCCCTTCCAGCGGCGGTGCCAGCAGTCGCCTCCGGAGGCGGTGGTTCGCCAGCACCAGCACTTGGTCCAGCGAATTCAGGTCCCATTCCAGGTCCCATCGGACCCATTGGACCCATGGCTCCTGGACCTGCTGCCGGTTGTGGCGGTCGAAGCGAAGTGGCAACTTGAACCGGTTTAGCCAAAGTCGCTAAGATGACAAAGTAAACGGCGTTGCGAGGCGCTGTCGGGTCGCGAGTGATTGCCTGCTGTTGTCCTCCCATCATAGGACCTCCTCCCATCATCGGTCCTGCTCCCATAGGTCCCCCCATTGCCCATGCTGGTGGAGCGCCTGGTCCTCCCATCCCAGCACCCCCATGCATCCCCATACCTGGTCCACCATGCATCCCCATCCCGGGACCGCCCATCGGTCCGCCATGCATTCCCATTCCGGGTCCACCAGAAGGCGCTCCATGCATCCCCATGCCGGGTCCACCAGAGGGTGCTCCGTGCATGCCCATTCCTGGTCCGCCAGAAGGAGTTGGTGCCCCCGGTGTTGGTCCGGGTTGCCCTTGCTGACCTTGAGGTGCAAGTTCGGCGCCGACTTCAGGTTTGGGCTTCTCCTTCGGTAGAACGGGAGGCAAACCTGCTACTGGGATGGGAACACCGTTTTTGTCGACCGCCTGCAAGGAGACGCTTGAAAACAGTGCTGACTGGCTCAACTGGCTGTAGAAATCGCGAAGTTTCATGACCGAAGTCGTGTATCCGACCAAGCGAACCGCTTGAGCCTCTGTTGGGCTACCTTGGAAAGTCAGTTCGGTTAACTTGACTCCCTCAGGAATCCACGCAGCAATTTTTTGCATGATGTTTGCCCACTCATCGCCCGACTTGCGGATGTCGTCGAGGACTTTCAGGGCGTTGGAGATATCAGAGACCTCTTGCCTTTTCTGTTGGGCTTGGCTCTCCAAAGCAGTGACCTCATCCGCCTCTCGAGTTTTCTGCTGCAGCGTCTCATTGAGCCTTGCGATTTCAGCAGCGTTGCTTTGCCACCAAAGCCCCATCCCACCCAAGATGAGCAGACACACAATCACCGTCACGACCGCAGCGACCCGGGTCATCCGCGCCGCTGCGATGTAGGGGGGCATGAGGTTCAGTTTGATGGTTGCAGGTTTCTTCACCGATTTCCTCGCCATTTCAAATCACCTCACAAGAATGCCCAAAGGGCTAAGCCAACGGCGACAGCGAAAACGGGCGCAACTTGCTCAACATAATCGCGCCCCATCCTTGATGTCACGGGGCTGGCGTCCATGTATTTGAACGGATTGAGCCTAACCACCGGCACTCCAAGTTGAGTTTGCAAGAATTTGTCAAGGTCCTTCAAGAGTGAACCTCCGCCGAGCAAGTAAACTTCGTCCACAATCACATCTTGTCGCTGGCTCATAAGGAACTCAACTGAGCGAGCAATTTCGCCCGCCAGTTCGAACAGACGCGGGCTGATGGCGTTGTAGATGAGTTCCTGAATTGGTGGNGCTGCTGCTGANGGTTGTGGAGGTAGCCATTCCTCGGGTGCCGGAGCCGCTGGGGGTTGAATGCCGATTTCCGCTGGCTGACCNGGAAGGAACTCCAAACTCGGTTCCTGAGGNTGGGCAGGTGGTTGTTCCTCGGGCAGAGGCAAGGAGAACTCCAAACTTGGTGCTTGTTCCTTCTCTTCTGGCTTGGGGGCGGCAGGTTCTGTCGGCAACTCAAAGGATATGGCTTGCTCTTGCGGTTGTTGCTCTGCAGGAAGTTCAAAAGTCAGCGTTGGTAACTCTTCCTCCGCTGCGGGTGGAGGAGGCGGAGGGATGACAGGAGGCACAGGCTGAGTAACAGAGGGTGCTTGTGCTTCCACTGTCGGCTCAACCGTTGGTGGTGCGGAAGGTCGCTCTAACCAAGCAGTTGCTTGCTCAATTTTCACTCGCTCCGCTTCTTCTAAGTCCATACCCAAGTGGTCGCGCAAATCTTCTGTCAAGTGACGACCGCCAAAAGGAACCACGCGGGTGAAAATCACTGCCCCGCCTTCGACGAAAGAAATTTCCGTCCCTTCGTAGCCGATGTTGACCAAAACGGAAATCCGACCGGGTTGACCATCTGTCAAGCCGAAACCGCGAGCGGCAAAGAGTGCTCTTGCCGCTGCCAAAGGCTCGACTTCAACGGCAAGGGGAGAAAGTCCTGCCTGTTGGATAGCAGCCAAATAGGCATCAACTAAATCGGCGCGGGCAGCGGCGAACAGGACAGGAATTTGCCCTCCTTCGGCGACTTCCTCAGGCTCCTTCAAAAGCACATAATCCTGAACGACTCCGCCTGACTGGAACGGAAGGTGCCGCTCAATCTCCAAAGGAATCGCTTTCAGCAATTCCTTGCGGGGCATCTTGGGAAGTTCCGTGACTCTGACCACGACGCCCGACTGCCCACCAATTGCGATGACTGCATCCTTAGTCTTGACACCTGCTGATTTGAGCATCTCCTTCAAGGTTGTGGCGACAACATCGGGCTGAATCATTTCGCCTGAAACGATGGCTTCTTTCGTGGGGGCGGTCAAAAGGTTTTGAACGACGAAGGAATTCCCCCGCCGCGTTAATTCCACCACCTTGATGGAATGGTTACCCATGTTGATGCCCAGCACGCTTTTGGGCATGTCCCATCACCGCACTCATTAAAGCGTTGGCGACACCTTTATTGTGGCAGCATCTTGCGCCAACCGCAAGACTTGTGCCACATTGTTGGACGAATTTGAAAGCGATTTTGTTCCACGCACAAGGAGGTTGACTCGGAAGATGTCCGTCGTCATCGGCGTTGATGGGGGCGCAACTAAGACGGTCGCAACCGTAGTTGCCGAGGACGGTTCGGTTTTGTCAGTTGGGACGGCTGGTGGTGCGAACCCTCTCGTTTGGGGCGATGCTGCNTTTGAAAACATTCGCTCGGCTTGCGATGCAGCATTGACTATCGCCCAAACAGATTGGGAGGAAGTCACTTTCGCTTTCGTAGGCATGGCGGGAGCAGATGAGCCAAACTCAGACCCTCACAAGTTCGCCCTTTCGCAATTGCAGCCTAAGTTGCCTGTCCCCTTTGCCCTTGACAATGACGGCATTGTCGCCCACGCGGGTGCACTGGCAGGGAGGGAAGGCATAGTTGTCGTCGCAGGAACTGGTGCCATAACCATCGGGATCGCAGACAATCAGCGTGTCCGAGTTGATGGGATGGGGCATTGGTTTGGCGACGAAGGCAGCGCAACTTGGATCGCACTCCAAGGTTTGAGGGCAGCAGCGAGGGCTCAAGACGGTAGGGGCGAACCGACGAGGTTGGTAGAAGTCTTGCCTAAGACACTGATGGTCAACTCGCTGCGAGATGCCGCTTCTCTGTTGGCAAGCGGGGACTTGACAAAATTTGACTTGGCTTTGGCTGCGGTGAGCGTCGCGAAGGTCGCAGAAGAGGGCGATAGTGTCGCGCAAAAAATTCTACGGGATGCTGCCTTGCACCTCGCTGAAAGCGCTTTCGCCGCTGCTCAAAAACTCGGTCGCTTTGATTTGCCAGTGAGTTTCACGGGAGGNGTTTTTCGGCTAACTTCCGACATGCCCAACCTCTTCCGNGAAGCGCTTTCAAGGCGACTTCNNAACGCTAAAGTCCAAGAGCCTCTACTACCGCCCCACCTTGGTGCTGCCCTCCTCGCTGCGAAGCAAATCGGTTGGGAAGTCAACGAGGGTTGGCTTGACAAGTTGGTTGAGACGGGGAAGCAATGGGGCTACTTTGATTTGGGAGCAGGTTTGGTTGAAGTTCTGCCGAGGCTTTTATCGGAGCAGCGCAACCCCGCTTCCATGTTCCTTGACCAACTCGATGTTGAGGCAATTTTGACCCTCATAAACGACGAAGACCACAAGGTCGCGCCAGCAGTCAGGCAGGAGATTCCAGCAATTGCTCAGGCTGTCCGATGGGCAGTTAGAGGTTTGTCAAGAGGGGGGCGGCTCATCTATGTTGGGGCGGGGACAAGTGGTCGGCTCGGAATCATGGACGCCGCCGAGTGCCCACCGACTTTCGGAACACCCCCAGATTGGGTCATCGGCGTAATTGCAGGCGGTCCACAAGCAGTCTTCAGAGCTGTCGAAGGCGCTGAAGATGATATGGAAGCGGGACGGGAAGAAATGAGTAAGTTAGGCGTCGGCGAAAACGATGTCGTTGTCGGATTGTCCGTTTCGGGGCGAACGCCTTTCGTCATCGCAGCGATGGACGAGGCTCGGAAGCGGGGAGCGAAAACGGTCGCAATAACTGTCAACCGAGATGCTCCCATCGCAGCCGTAGCNGATGTCGTCATCGCCCCAGTNGTCGGTCCAGAAATCGTCGCCGGCTCAACCCGAATGAAAGCNGGNACAGCCCAAAAACTCATCCTGAACATGATCAGCACCACAACGATGGTTAGGTTGGGGCGAGTTCGCAGCAACTTGATGATTGACCTGAGGACTTGGAGCGTCAAATTGCGGGAGCGAGCGAAACGCATCGTCGCCCAACTTGCAGGGGTCAGTATTCCCGAAGCGGAAAAAGCGCTTGAAGCCAATAACTGGGAAGTGAGGAAAGCAGTCGCTTGGCTTCAATCACAAAGAGGGTGAAGCCATTAAGGCATCAACGCAATCGTCACCCCGTAACTGCGCTTGGAATTCAGGTTNTTGCTGTGCCAGCAACTCAAAGCGAGACCACAAGCAAACGAGGGTAATCCATGACGGGAACTTCGACGGCAAGTTTGTCCCTCGCCCGCATCAGCAACTTCACAGGGACAACCTTGTCCGTCAGCGGGTCATATAACTGAACTTGCCGGGGTAACCCTCCAAAGCCCGTGATCGTCAGCCGGAATCGTTCCTCGTTGAAAGGTTTCGTTGCGTCGTAACTCATCGTGTAAACGGCGATGACGAATTTTCGCTCGTGACACTGGAAGGGCAGGAAAGCGAAGACATCTCTGTGCCAGAGGGTTTTGCCTGCAACCGTGTAAATCGGGGTTTGCTTACCCAAAGCGACGACATCAACGCTGAGTTGGCGGGTTTGCTTCAACGGCTTGCTGTCGGAGAAAGTCCGAACCAAGTTCCTCAACGCCTTCATGGGCAAAGTCGCAACCCGCTCAAACTTGGCATCGTCGGGCAAGTCCTTCAAGTTTGTGGGCAACAAACCCATGTCAGTCGGTTGCTCACCGTATGCGCAATAGTAGTGCATGACATCTATGCCCTTGTTGAGCCAGAAACAAAAAGCCCTTAGCACCGTCTTGGCTTTCAGCATCCACGAACCTTGCTCGTCGTTGACGCCGCACTCCGGCGGCACAACACCGTGTTCGGTCATGTAGTGGTAGAAGCGTTCAACGCCCACAGGTTTTCGCTTCAGCCTTGACTCTGGGTTGAGCAATCTCGTCAGGCTTTCGGTTTGGACGAAAGTGTGAGCCCAACCTTCTGGCATCCGAATCTCCACTTGTGGAATTTCGCCTTCCAAACAACGCCAAGGTTCATTGGGCGCTTGTTCGTGTTCGGGCAACTTCCTCGTGCCAGTGCCGTAAGGGTGATAACTTTGCCCGTCGGTGAAAGGCGGAAGTTGCTCGATGGGCGTGTGGAAGAAAGTCGTGTTGGAAAAGCCCCAAATGCAACGAACCTTCGGGAACTGCGATTTGACGAGTTCAATCGTTCGACGGGCGATTTCCCAAGCGTGACCGCCGGGGTGAAGGAAATCGACTTTGAACTGGACGATGGGCGGGTCGTAATAGTGGTTGATGCCAAAGTCCCGCATGAAGTTCGAGCCGAAACTCAATTCGTTCCAAATCTCAATGTCAAACTCGCTAATCCCGACGCTCTTGAGCAGGTTCAAGACCAGTTGCGTGTATCGCAGCCAACCCTTTGCCATCGCCTCAAACTCCGGCGTCCCGACAGGATGCGCCGGCAGATACTTGAGCGTCGCCAGCAAAACTTTCTCCCCAGCCTTTAAGTCCTTTGGGAGTGGCTTGCTCAACTTGCACTCGCCTGTTTGACGGTCAACCTCGGTGATGAAGGCTTCACAAGCCCAATAGTCCGTCAGATTGCAAAGCCCGCTGTATCTTGGGACGATATCGGAGACATCATCGAGCCTCACCGTCCTGCTGCCTTTGGGCGCATCGGCAACCAATCGGCGCTCAAAGAAGCGATGGGGGCAAGGGACACCGTGATGGGCGTTGAGCAGGATTGTTGGGCGAATTCCGTAGCGCTTGCAAAGGCTCAAAATCTCTTTCCACCGCTCCTCGTTCACCAACGCTGTTTCATCCCAGTTGACATTGCTCCACCCGATTTCAATGCGGAAAGTTTTGAAGCCCGCTTCGGAGAGCAACCTGATTGCGAGTTCATGTTTCTGGGGCACATTGTAGTTGACCCCGATGCCGTGAAGGAACTCGTAGCCACTGCGAGTCTCAAGGTAAGCCCGCCAAGGGATTTTGAGATGGCTGTGTTTCGGCCAAGGGACATCAAGTTGCGACGGGTCAACATAGGGGCGGACAGGAAACTCTTGAGCTGAAGCGAGACAAGCCAGCCAAAAGAGCAGAGTTAATTGCACAAACTTTCGCATCACTTCGCTCCACCTCTTTCCCATGACTTTGCACCTCGCTTCCGTGCGACGCCTGCAATTATGCCACAGTGCCGACTTTGCGGGCTTAATCGGGCGCTTACCTCTTTACAGAGGGCGGCTTCTGCCTTATAATCACTTGCGCCTGCTCAAGCAGGTNCATACAAACCTAACGAACGGAGGTGTCTTTGTCATGCGCCGAGGTGCTTTCACGCTGATTGAGTTGCTCGTTGTCATCGCGATTATTGCGATCCTGGCTGCGATTCTGTTCCCAGTGTTCAGCCAGGCTCGCGAAAAGGCTCGCCAGAGCCAATGCACCAGCAACAGCCGCAACATTGGGATGGCGACGCAGCAGTATCTTCAGGACTATGACGAGCGTTTCCCCTTCTGGCGGACTCCTTGCTGGGTTGGCGGTCCCAGTAACATGTATGCACCACCCGTTCCCATCGCTCAGGAGCCTTATGTCCGCAACAGGCAAGTTTACAAGTGCCCCAGCACCGGTCGTGACTGGAGTTGGCCACTCGCTTGTGCCGGCGATGACCCTGCAGCCAACCGAAGCCGAGGCTGGTGGGGTTGCGGCGGTGCTTATGGTCTCCACCCGGCAATTAACCGTCCCGACTGGATTATCTTCACCAGTTACGGCTACAACGAGTTCATCCAGAACGATGCTGATGGCTATGGTCGTTTGGCACGAATCCGAACCCCTGCGGAATTCGTCATTTGGGGCGACTCAGAATGTGCCTTCTTCACCCCTTGGGGCATGAACCAAAACTGGGGTGTGACGCCACAGGGTCATGTCGTTAGGCTCGCTTGGCCTGAATACTGGAGTTCCAATTTCGCCACCTACACCGATGCCAACGCTGGGCGACACCTCAAGGGTTCGCTGTTAGCGTTTGCTGACGGTCACGCCAAGTGGTATAACTGGCAGCAAATCAGGATGGTCCGCTATGGCGGTTCCCTCAGGTTCATGAGGTGCGACGAAGAGCCTTGCTCCCCGAGCGATTGGTATTGATGTGAGAACCGAGAGAGGAACGGGGCAGGTCTTGTGCCTGCCCCGTTTTTTTGTTTTTGCGAACCTCAATTCTTTCGCCTTTT
>JGI24721J26819_10007679_pt1 | contig 10146 bp, 10 predicted proteins | sample YelNatPaOPGAMG01_FD_26819 | JGI IMG/M metagenome (IMG submission 26819)
CTTCTTCAGATGAGCCTTCATGGAATGACTTTCATAGATTCGGAGTTCAAAAATCCGCGACTTCATCGCCGGAACTTCTAATTTTGGCATTCCTTCGAATGCTATCATAAGCGAACTTTCGAATCTGATGTATGCCGGCGATGTAGGAGGGGCATTTATAAACTCTGCGCCGGCTTTCTGGTATTCTTTATCCTCNTTCAGGTGCAGATGGACTTTTAAAAGATCGCTNATGTTTTTGTATGGGATTAGGACATAAGCGCATGGACTATCCGGACCAACCGATACGAAAAACACGCCGACATTTTTTATCCCAGCGCGATTCAAAGCGGGAATTGCTGCCTCGCGGTAATAGTCATCGAAGAGTTTCTGCATCGGTCCGCGTCTCAGATAATACTTGCGGAGTTCGTAAAGTTCCCTTCCTGATTCCTCCTTTTCCTGAGCGTTGGTTTGTCCAAGTAGCGAAAACGCTCCTGCNACCGAAGTCGCGCCTGCTGCATATTTGATAAAATCGCGTCTTTTCATAGAAAAGATTATTCAACAGGTATTCTAAAAAGTAAATCAGGATGTGAAAACAAAAAAATAAACCTGCGATATGTGAACGAAAAGAGAAGAGTTTTTGGCGCTCTGCATAAGAAGTATTTCTTTTAAAGGAGAATGAAATGAACTTTTTTTACCTTTTTCATATTAAATAAAACTTTAAAAAATTTATATATCTATATAAATACTTTATTAGTATCGCCCCCATCTACAAGCCATGTAGATCCCATCTACATGGGTAGTATTTCGTATCTACATGGTATGTTGACTGCATGTATATGGGATATACTGCCGGAGTAATTCCTTCGAATTTGGTTTAAGTTATTTTCTGGTTATTAACAGGTTATTCACAAAATTTTGCGATGTAATGCGAGGATTATAACTTAACTTATTCAAAATTAATGAGTTACGTTAGAAATCCTATTGATAATGATGAATTTGATTCAAGGGGTAGTGCTGGTTGAGTGGAAAATCTATGCAGAAGTCAAAATCTTTTATTTTTCCCGAGGTTCGGTAGTATTGGTTTTTAAGTTGGTCTGTTCATTGGATTTAGAATCCTGTGTATGGAAACGGGGAGAATCCGGACGTCTGTTTCTGCTATCCCCGCGTGGGAATGGTGGCGGTCCGCCACTTCGGTCGCCTTGTGATCTCATTTCAGGGGGGCGACCTCCACCTGGCGGAGTGCCGTCGAAGGGTCTTCCCTCTGGTCGTTTTGGTGGACGCCATTTAAAGAGGTCTTCGTATTTTTTCTGTTGCTCGGGTGTTAATTCCTTCATGATTTCTTCTTTGACGCGCTTGACTTCATCCTGCATGACAGGGTCAATCAATTCGCGCAAAGGTTTCAACCTTTCATGGCTGTCAATAAGGATTTTTTCAATTTTTTCTTGTTGCTCTTTGGTAAGTTGAAGTTTATCTGCCAGCCATTTGGAAAATTCCGGTCTTGGTATTATAGGAGAACCTGAAGGGCGTGACTCAGCAGCCTTTTTTTGGAGGAATTGTGTATAAACAACCGCCCCTGTGACTGCGCCAGCCACGAATATTACAATTGCGGCAAGTATGACTTTCCAGGGTTTCACCTCCAGGTTCCTAATTCATTAAAATCGGATAGCACAACAAGCTCGAAAGCCTCTGAAGGGTTATCAATGTTGACTTTATACTGGCTGGTTGCCAAAGCCCACAGACATGCCATTATCATTATAATGATACACGGCGCCACAGCGCGCCATAGCATTTTGCTCCAGACGGCAATAGAATCGTAAACGGGCATTTCTGCTATACGCGCCATGATGCGTTTTTCGAACGCATAAGGCACGTGCTCGGACGGTCTGTTTTTCTTTGCAGCCGTCATCAGTTTTTTTAGCAGAATATCAGTGTTCATGTCTTTTATTCCTGTAATTTTAGACGTTTTAACAGGTATTCAAGTTACAAATATTTACTTTTTATTATTTTTGACAAACATTTTTTCATTTCCAATCTTGCCCGGAATGCGCGGACTTTGACTGTCGGCACAGACCAGCCTGTAAGTTCGGCTATTTCTTTAACCGATTTTTCCTCGATTTCCAGCAATGTTATCACAAGTCTTGATGCCGGTGAAAGTTCATTTAGCAATCTTTGAACCAGTTGCTTTGCAGCCTCTTCGTCATCTTTAGCCTTTTCTGGGTCAATGGCAAATCTTTCGAGCCAGTCGTATTCACCGTCGCTCAGTTCTGTTAGGGTCGTTTCTTTGGAGCGTTTTTTCTGTCGTAAATAATCGTAACACGTCCTTATTGCAAGTCGCGAAAGCCAGTGTTCAAAAGGCGCTTCCGAGCGATAGGTTTTTAGTTTCTGGTATGCCCTAATCCATACATTCTGAACAATGTCTTCCACATCGCTTTCATTTTCAACATGACGTCTTACAATAGCAAAGACCCGCCCCTGATACTTTTGTATAAGGGGTTCAAAGCTGGACTGGTCGCCCTCTAAAACTTTCTTTATCAGATGGGCATCGCTTTGCTCCATTAAATTAAAGTATATTTGTAATCAATGAATTATACCATTGCAAAATAAAAAGAAAGACCACTGTGGTTGACACAGTGGTCTTTAATCCATGAAATATTCAGTAATTATTATTGATTTGGTTGTGGTTGATTTCCACCCTGAGCCGGGGCCGGTTGATTTCCACCCTGAGTTGGAGCTTGCTGATTTGCATTCTGATTGCCGCCACCGCGTTGTCTTCCACCTCTGCCACCGCCTTGTTGGTTGCCGCCNGGTGCGCCACCGGGTCCNCCAAATTGACCGCGCCTTCCTTGTCCAAACGCAGGAGGTCCGCCCGGACCACCACCAAAGCCGCCAGGACCGCCCGGAGCAAAGCCTGGACCACCAAATCCGCCAGGTCCACCAGGACCACCACCAAATCCGCCGAAGCCTCTACCGCCAAATCCACCACCGGTCAGTAGTCCGGCTACGAACGGAGACTCTTTAATATCCTGCTTTTGTTCGGGGGTAAGTGTTGGCGCTACTGCCGAAACCGCTTTTGCCCGCAGCATGGTTAATTCCACCTGCAGTTTTGCAACTGCTTCAGCCTTCTGGCGTACGACTTGTTCGTCATATTTTTCTGCCAGCACAGCGTCAACCAATTCCTGCTGGGCGATGCGGAGTTTTTCCATTATTTCCTGCATTTGTGGGCCTACAGCCCGCAGACCTTCAAAGAGCAGTTCCCGTTGATTATCATTAAGATTAAACCCGCCGAAGAATCTGCCGCCACCACGTTGTTGACCCGGTCCGCCAGGTTGGTTAGGCGCTCCGGGTTGTGGTGCTTGCTGCGGAGGCGGAGCTGGTTGTCCGGGCTGCTGCTGTGGCTGTTGTTGGCCAACAGCGGTTAATCCGGCTATTAAAACGCCAGTAAGTAAACTGGCTGTTAATTTGGCTTGGTTATTTCTTGTTTTCATTTTCTGCGCTATCGTTTTGTTTGTTGTTTAAATTACTTTTTTCTGTGGTTGTTGTATTTTTGATGGTGTTTGTTACCGCTGAAAGCCGCTCATCCAGTTTTTTCAACATCTGTTCCATTTTTTGGAGTCGTTTTAGTTCTTCCGGCGTAATGGTGCCTTCGGATTGTTTATTTCTTAGATTCGCCAGACCCTGTTCCATTTTTAACCGCCATTCCTTCATTTTCCTGTATTTCTCTTCCGGCGAAAGCTTCTGCCAGTTTTCATCAGTCTTTGAATATTTTGACCATTTTGCCTTTTCGTCCGCCGGCTTTTGAGGACACTCAGTTTGGTCGTTACTCCGGCAGACCAAAACGCTCACTAAAGCGGCTAATAAAATCACAATATAAATTTTTAAATTCTGTATCATGACTAACAGGTCATACTCTACCACTTTTGACGTGGTAATATTTAAAAAGGTTACATGAGACCTTAATAATTTCTAAAATTTTGTATCCTTTTCTTATTTTTTTATGCCAAGAGTCTTTTCGAATTCTGCAGAGAAGTTCCTGATTTCATTTATAATTTTTTCCGGTTGTTCTTTAAAAGTTGGGAGCATGCGGGGTAGGGCAGAAGGATTTAACCTGATAACTTCCGAAGCCGCAACAATTAAAGAAAGATAGTTATTAACATTATGGCGCATGTTTGAAAGTTTTTCATTCAACTCCTGCGCTTGTTCTTTTGTCAGGATAATAACATCTGATGATGGCATATAAACTAATCCTGTTAAAGTTTAGCCCTGATTGCAAGTTTTTTGTAATCGGGTTTCAGTTTCATAAATATACACAAATATAAAATTAAACCAATGATTTTCTCGACAATATAGCAGGTTTTTGGAGAATAAAAGGTTAAATTAAGGAAAATGGATTCGCAGAGGGCAACATTTTTCCGCCAGAGCGGATGGATGGTAATCAGCACCTTTATGGGTGGGGCGTGCATGTTTGCCGTTCATTTCTTTGCACCGTTTCTGGGTGATGCCGAATATGGGCTGCTCGGCACTTTGCTTGCGATGATGAATGTAATGATGATCCCATCGCTTGGACTTCAAACCACCCTTGCTCAAGAGGCGGCTTCTTCCATAACGGATGAGGATAAAGCGAGGTTCAGCGGGACGGTTCGTGGATTGCTTTTCTGGACTTTCATGCTCTGGTTGATAATGGCAATTATCGTTCTGTTATTTCAGGGACACTTTTTAGAAATTCTTTCCATACCGAGCGCGGTTTCTTTATTTCTTGTTGTTTTGATTGGTCTTGGGTTGCTGTGGCAGCCAATTATTCAGGGGGTTTTGCAGGGAATCCAGAACTTCTTCTGGCTTGGTTGGGTAATAATCATCAATGGCGCAGGAAGACTAATTGCTGCGGCGTTCCTGATAGTAATACTATGGAAAATACTTGATAATATAAGTTTCATCGCTGGTTTAAATATATATTCCGGTTTGCGTAATATATTCTATTGCAAGGCATTAGGCGCAATAACTGGGGCATTGATTGGGATTGCATCTGCGATAACAGTTGGTCTTTATCAGATAAGAAGTATCTGGTTAGCAAAACATCATCTGCCGTTCGATTGGAAAAAATGGCTGATGAGGTTAATACCATTAACGCTTGGTCTGGGGACTTTCCAGTTTATTTTCAGCATAGATATGATAATTGTAAGGGCTTTGTTTGGAAAGGAGCAGACCGGTTTTTATTCTGCGGCCGGCATGATCGGAAGGGGTCTTGTTATGTTTACAGCGCCTCTTGCCGCTGTGATGTTCCCCAAGATTGTCCAGAGCACAGTACAGAAACGGAAAACCAATGTTTTATTTATGACACTGATTTCAACAGCGGTTTTGGGGGTAATAGCGGCTGGTTTTTGTACTTTCGTGTCTAAAGTTATACTGTTAACCCTATCGGAACCGTCTCAAGTGCAATGGTTTATGCCTGCGTCTGTTGTTGCTGTCATTCGGAAGCATCCTGATGCCGCTAACGTGGTGGCAACGTTAATCCCGTGGTTTGTCTGGTGTATGTTGCCACTCTCGCTTGCAAACGTTCTTTTAAATAATCTGCTTGCAAGAATGGATTATCGGGTTGTNCCATATCTTGTGGCGGTTGTTGGGGTCTATGCCAATGCGGCAATCTTTTTTGGACAGTCCGCGCAAGGTGTACTTTCGTCATTTGTNAGGGTAATTCAGATNCTTGGGATTTTTAACCTGATTTATCTGATTGTATTGCTTATATTTACGAAAATTTCGGGTGGGGTTCAGCCCAAAGAAGACCAGCAACCTGTATCAATTATTTCTTAGTTACTTGCTTTCCGATTTTTGAAAGGTGGTGTTGGCTGGACGCGGAACAGGGGCACGCAATTTAGTATAAATCCAGACTTCGAGCGGTCTTAACGGGGCGAGATATCTGTAGAAAGGAGAATAGATAAGGCGCAGTCTGATAACAGATAACAGCATTACAAGCGAAGTTCTGAACAGATTTACTTTAGAGCCAGCCATGTCTGTCCATTCAGTTGGGTGTTCAAGGATTTTAAAACCTTCCCGTTTCAGGCAGTAAAGCAGATTAATATCAAAAGCCATGTCCGCGATTGTGAGAGATGGGTAGATTTTCATTACTGCTTCGCGTTTCATTACTTTTGCTCCGCATTGGGTGTCATGGATATTCATGCGAAATAGCAATTGAACAATTGCATGGAANACACGGCTTGCGAACTGACGGCGTCGGTTTTGCGCCTGATGAAGCACAGCCCCTTNAATCCAGCGCGAACCGATNACGCAATCTGCATGGTTAATGTGTTTTATAAGGTCATGAAAGGCTGGCGGTTTCGTTGCGCCGTCGGCATCCACATAACCAATTAGATCTGCTTCAGGGGCAAGTTTTAATCCTTCGATAAGCGCTCCGCCTTTGCCAATCGGGTCTTTGAATTCAAGGTGACTAATGCAATTATACTCCTTTTCGACTTTCTGTACGACTCCGAGCGTATTATCGCGGCATCCGTTTAGAACAACAACAATCCTGAATTTTCCGTCATAATTTTTAGTAAAATACTCTCCGTATTCCCGAAGGACGGGTTCAATCCGTTTTTCTTCATTATATGCCGGTATTAAAAGTAAAACGCTTGGCTCTCTCACGAGGTAATTATTAACATATTAGATTTTTTGTGTCTACGTAAACTGTTTGCACTATGACATTGGGAAAATTTTTCAGAATATTCAAAATTATTGTTGAAATGCTACAAGGATATCCGAAATAATACGTACAATTTATCAAGTAAAAAGCGCAACCATGAAATTATTTGGAAAACAACCAATACCTGTACGGTTAATTGCGATTTGTTTATTTTTTATCGTGGGTGCGCTGATTATGGCATTTGCCGGATTTCTTATTCATGACTGGATGTTTTACAAGGCTGATCTGAAACATGAATANACAGAGCANGCAAAATTTTTAGGGCAGGTTTGTACTGAGGCTATTGAGGAGGACAACGTTATATTGGCTCAGAAATTTCTTTCGGCGCTCGAATCGAATCCCGGAATTATTGCCGTGTGTATTTACGATCCGCAGGGAGGGGCATTTGCAAGTTACTGCCGCAGGGACAAATACAATTTCAGTTTTCCCAGTGTACAGTTAGAGGGGGTGTGGCTAAACGGCAATCAGATTCAAGTTTTTCGCAGGATTTCCAAAAACGGAGAATTTATCGGCACTATTTATCTGGAAGCGGAGGTTGAACCTTTCGGAAAGAGGCTTTGGAGTTATGTCGGAGTTGTCCTGATTGTATTTTTGATTTCGTGTATCGTAGCAGTTGTTTTTGCTAATCTTATTTATGCTGTATTATCAAGACCTGTCAGGCGTTTATCGGAGATTGCTCAGCGTGTTGCAAGGGAAAAAGATTTCTCGACAAAGGTTCCAAAAGAAAGTTCGGATGAGATTGGTTCATTGATAGACAGTTTTAACTGGATGATCGAGCAGATTAAACAGCGTGAGGAGGAACTCGAATATGCGCAAAAAGACCTCGAAAAGAAGATTAACGAAAGGACGGAAGAATTAGTTAAAATAAACGAGAAATTGAAATTCGAAATTCTGGAAAGGCAAAAGGCGGAGGAATCATTGAGGAACTCTCAGCAGAAACTTCTCTTACATATACAGCAAACGCCGCTTGGAGTTATAGACTGGACGCTCGACCAGAGGGCGATTAACTGGAATCCTGCCGCAGAGAAAATTTTCGGGTTCAAGGAGTCAGAAGTTATCGGTAAAACAGCGATGGAATTAATAATTCCTGAGTCTTTCAGGGACGAATTTAGTAATATTTGGGGAAAGATATTAAACCGTGCAGGTGGCAGCCATGTTGTGGTAAAAAATAAAACAAAGTCCGGTAAAATAATCACCTGTGAGTGGTTTAACACCCTATTAACAAACCGCGAAGGCAAGGCAATTGGTGTTGTTTCATTGATTCTGGATATTACAGGGGAGATAGAAGCCCAGATGGAGTTGCGGAAATATGAAGAACATACGAGGAAGACCGAGAAGATGCATGCTATAGGTCAGCTTGCGGCGGGTATTGCTCACGATTTTAATAACATGCTAACTGTGATTCAGGGACACATTGGGATGCTTTTGACAAAGCCTGGCATTGATTCCGCATTTCGGGATACTTTGAAAACTGTGTATGATGCAAGCGCGCATGCGGCAAATATTGTCAAGCAATTACTCACATTCAGCAGGAAAACTGAATTTAAACCGTCGGTCAGGGATTTTAACGAGGTGGTAAAAGGCTTCTATAATCTGATTAGCCACGCGCTTGGTGAGGATATCCGCACGAAACTGGAGTTATGCGAAAAGGTTTTGCCGGTCAACTGTGATGCGACGCTGGTCGAACAGTTAATCCTTAACCTTTGTATGAACGCGAAGGATGCAATGCCAGATGGGGGCGACTTGCTTATAAGAACTGAAATAGTTGAGATCAAAGAACCTATGTCTCAGAAAAATCCGGAGAGACGGGCTGGAAATTTTGTCAGATTAATTGTGTCGGATACCGGTATTGGCATGGATGAGGAAACAAAGAAGAGGATATTCGAGCCGTTTTTCACATCAAAAAGCCCGGGCAAAGGAACAGGTCTGGGACTTGCGATGGTTTATGGGATTGTAAAACAGCATAATGGCTGGATTGAGGTCGAGTCTGAACCTGGAAAGGGGACAACATTTAAGATTTATTTCCCGTTGGATGAGCGGCAGGTTGTTGCGACTCACGAAGATCGCACGATAAAACCGCCCGGGGACGAACTTTTCGGAAAAGAGACTGTGCTTGTTGTAGAGGATGAGCCAACCTTGCGCGAGATGGTATGCGGTCTTTTAAAACAGTATGGATACAATGTTTTCAGCGCATCAAACGCAATGGAGGCGATGGACCTGTGTGAGGACCCAAATGTTCATTATGACTTGCTGTTTTCAGACATGCTCCTTGCGGAAGGGATGAGCGGTCGTGAACTTGCCAGAAAGTTGAAATCAAAATTCCCCGAGTTGAAAGTTATTATTACAAGCGGATACAGCGTTGACCCAAACATTAACAGGGCTGAATTCCGTGATGGATTTATATTTTTACCTAAGCCTTTTCATCTTTGGACGTTACTCAAGACTGTGAGGTCTATTCTGGATGAGAAGGAATCGGAGAATGCGGAAACAGACCGGCAAGCAACCTGTACCCGGATTGTATTAATAATTAAGAAGTGTCTGAGTAGGAAATTAAAAATTCCATGCAAATTAAGTTGACCAATTTTGGCGCATTGTCTTTAATTTTATTATATGAAAACAAATCACATTTCACGTCGCAGTTTTTTGGAAAAGACATTCTTAGGCATTACAGCAGCATATTCTGCCAGTGTTTTGAAGGCGCAGGAATATGGCGGGAATAAAATTCCTATCGGTGTTCAGTTATATTCGGTCAGAACAGAATGTGAGAAAGACTTGCCGGGTACAATCGCCGCAGTAGCAAAGATTGGTTATAAAGGAGTTGAATTTGCCGGATATTACGGCAGGGACGCAAAGACGCTGAGAAAACTTCTCGATGATAATGGTCTTAAATGCTGCGGGACACATACAGGNATTGACACGTTGCTGGGCGATAACCTAATGAAGACCATTGAGTTTAACAAGATTCTTGGCAATAAATATCTGATTGTTCCGGGATTGCCGCAAAAATACACAAGCAGCAAAAAAGCATGGCAGGAGACAGCTGATTTGTTCAGCGAACTTGCCGAAAAGGTTAAACCACACGGGATGCGTGTCGGGTATCATAACCACTCAGCGGAATTCAAAATGCTTGAAGGCGAAATGCCGTGGGACACATTTTTTAGCCGGGTTTCAAAAGATGTCATAATGCAACTTGATACAGGCAATGCAATGCACGGCGGTGGCGACCCAGTAACATTCTTGAAGAAATATCCTGGACGTGCCATAACTGTGCATATAAAACCGTTCTCAAAGAAGAATCCGAAGGCTTTGCTGGGCGAAGATGAATTGCCATGGAAGGAAATTTTTAACCTTTGCGAAACCATAGGTAAAACAGAGTGGTATATAGTTGAATATGAATCTGACGCGTTCCCGCCAATTGTTAACATTCAGAAGTGTTATGAAGCATTGAAGAAGTGGGGGAAATGCTGAAAGGC
>JGI24721J26819_10007684_pt1 | contig 10140 bp, 10 predicted proteins | sample YelNatPaOPGAMG01_FD_26819 | JGI IMG/M metagenome (IMG submission 26819)
CCAGAGCTTCTGCACAAATACTTCCACAAGAAAATAGATTTTGAAGATTTAGGCACACTTGTCAAGGAATAGTTTCGTTACCTTTTTTAATACTTCCATAATATTAATGCTAGAAAAATCTTGCCCAGTTTTGCGGCGGGAAGAAAATTGGTGCTTCCAGCAGAAACAGAGGAACGCGTTAAACGTAGAGCATTAAGCGTCTGCCAAGAACACTTAAGAAAAGTGCTTGACCTAACACGAAAGGTTCCACAGATGATTGANTGCTTCATAAAAAATGACAAGGTAAAGGCTAGACAAATTTACAATGAAATTAGAATGGGCGAAGAAGACGTTGACAACGCAAGACGCCTTGTCTCCCGTGAGCTTGCAGAAATAGGCGCCATACTCCTAAGCCGGGAAGACTTCTTAAGGTTCACAAACTTAGCGGGAGAAATTGCCGACTTCTCCGAGGGCATAACCTTCCGCATTCTCGAAATAATGGAGCACAACTGGAATGTGCCAACAGACATAAAAAAGGACCTTTTGAAGCTTTCAGAAGCTTCATTAGAAACCGTGCTTAAACTTAGGGAGACAATGATGGTTTTGGCCTACGGTTCGGAGAAAGCCATGGAAAAAGCCAGTGAGGTTGAGTCGGCTGAACGTGTCGTTGACGAGCTTTATCGCACCCTCGAGATAAAATTGCTAAATAGTAAATTAGAAATCCCGGCGCTTATACTTCTGAGGGACATTTTGCAGCTCTTAGAGGACGCCGCAGATAAGGCTGAAGACGCCGCAGACGCCGCAAGAGTCTTATCCTTTATAATGTGATTGCAAAACAAGGAAGGAAAAAGCAATGCCAAGAAAAATACCAGTAGAGTTCATCGAAAACTTTCTAGTGGTTTGGAACCCAAGTGACGGGTCTGAACTTTACAAAATGGGTTTTTATGGCAAACCCCTTGGAATGGCGAAACCAAAAATCCCAGAATTTAACGTTCCCCTAATACTTGACTTAATGGAGGGCCTATACTTAGCTGAAAAAGGAATAATAACAGTTTATGAAGGCTTTGAGAAAAGCAAAGTGAACCTAAAAAAACTAAAGCAGAAAGCCAGAACCTTGTATGAAGAATTTGACGAGAAATATGCGGTTTACCGTGACCTGCGAGAAAGCGGGATGATTGTCACGCCTGGAATAAAGTTTGGATGCGACTTCGCGGTTTACAAGTATGGACCCGGACTGGAACACGCGCCCTACATGGTTTCCGTTAAGAAAGCCGCAGCTGAGTTGACGGCTACCGAAATTGTGAAAGCCGGAAGACTGGCAACAACCGTGCGAAAAAGGTTCATAATCGCGGTGCCAGATTTGGAAAAAGGTAAGATGAGGTATTTAATATTCAAATGGTTTAAAGCTTAGCTACAATTTTTCAGCATTTCCCTGAATTATTTGAAGAATCTCTTCCTCTAAGGTTAATCCTACCCTAGGATTTTCAACAATCCTCCCTTTTTCTGTCCCTTCTTTGCTAAAAATTAGGATTAACGGAATTTTGTCCACCTGAAATCTTTCAACCTCGGGTGGTGATGGCGGGATGCTCCATCTTCGGTTAGGGCTTAATGGGTCTTTTTTAAGCCCTCCAAAAATTCTAACCTCTAAGCCTGTGGACTCTGAGATTAATGCTAGAACTGGAATGTTTGCAGCGCAGTCCTTGCACCATTCGGCTGAAAAAGCCACTATCACATAGTTGTTCGCAAAACTCTTTAGTTTGTTGATGGCTTTGACGTCCAGTTGATATGCTTTTTTCCGTTCTAGAAATCGTTGGCGAAATGGCTCGTTAATGTTCGCCAAATACTGGTTCACTGGTGATGCCTTCTTTCTGATTTCTTCCAAGTCGATTTTCATTTTTACCCTGGCATTATTATTTGATTCACAAATTCGCCTCTAACGTATTGATGAGGGTATATTTTTGCCGCTTTCAAGATGCATCCTTCAGCGATTATCACATCGTCTGCTATGACCGATGTTTTGCTTATTTTTGCCGGTTTCCGTGCACTAGAAAGGATTGTCACGTGTCTACCTATTATGCTGTCTTTTATTTCAGCCTTCGTCTCTATTATGGCCCTGTCCATTATTGCGGAATTTTCTATTATAACGCCACTTTCTATTTTTGTATAGTTGTCGATGCAGGAGTTTGCAATGCGTACTCCATCACCTATTTTGCAATGTCTTCCAATCAAAACTGAGCCTTCAACCTCAATTTTTCCCTGTTTAATTTTCTTTATTATTTCCTTTCTCCGCCTTATAGATTCTGGACTTTCTCCTTGAACCCAAACCCTCGTTTTTTCGTCGATTCTTCCGCCAAAATCTGTAAGCGATGAGAAGCGGCCTTCAAGCATATCCTTCATGGCTTCTAAATAGCGTTCTGGAGTGCCAACATCATACCAGCTTCCCCTCAAAACGTAACCATATACAGGTCTGCCAGTCTCTATTACATAGGGAATGAAGTCATAGCCAAAGTCCAAGCGTTTTCGTTCTTTCATTAGCTTTTTAACGCCTTTTTCTTTGAAAATTTTCCTTATCTCCGGTGAAACCATATAGAGACCTGTGTTAGCCAAATTCGACGGTGCCTCCTTTGGAGTAGGCTTTTCAACAAACCTTCGGATTCTCATGTCTTTGTCCATGTCTGCTATTCCGTAGCCTTCAACATTTTCAACCTCGCGCAGTGCTATTGTTATTACAGCTTCTTTTTCACGGTGAAACTCGATGAGCTCCTTTAAATTGACATCAAATATGTTGTCTCCTTGAACAGCGAAAACCGGGTCCCTCACATTGTAGTACTCTATGTTTATTCTCGCAGAGTCCGCGCTTCCCAAGTCATCCACGTTTGGCTGGTATTTGATGTGGACCCGCGGAGTTAAGCCATAACGGGATGAAAAGCCATAACCGGACTCGAAATAGTCATGTAAATCTCTATAATTTGTGTAGCCCTTAACACCAAAAATGAAGTTTCCTATTCCTTGGCGAGCTAGAGACAAAAGTGAGAATTCTATTAATGGTCTGTTCAGTAGGCGAATGCACGCCTTGCTTGTTTCAGCTGTTAAGGGTAAAAGCCTGGTGGCCTTACCCCCAACCGGGATTATTACCCTTAACCTTTCCGGATCATAGTTGTGGCGCAAAAGCTTCCACCAACTTTACAATGCATAATATGGTTAAGCGTATTAAACTTTCTAAAAGAAACGCGAATCTTATAACCAAAGCCAATTTATTTTAATGCAAAGGCTTGACTGACATGAACAAAATCGATGGCTTCGTCCGTCTAATGCGCCCCATAAACTGTTTTATGATGGGCTTCGCGGTGATCGTTGGGGCTGCAATTGCAAATTCAAGGACGTTAGCAGATTCGCTGAACAGCCTTATTTCCGGCTTTTTTACTGGCTTTCTGTTAACAGCGGCAGCCATGGCCATAAACGACTACTATGATAGGGAAATAGACGCAATAAACGAACCCTCTAGGCCTATTCCCAGCGGCATTGTAAAACCAAATGAGGCCCTGGTTTTCTCCTTTTCGCTCACAGCTTCGGGCTTGACAGCAGCAGCTCTAACATGCATTGTCACAGCGTGTATCTACTGTTTCGTAACAGCCCTAATTTTTTGGCTCATTTCAGTGGTATACGCTACCGTCGGCAAACGGACTGGGCTTTCGGGAAACTTTTTGGTCAGCGCATGTGTTTCAGCCCCATTTATTTACGGAAGCTTGGCAGTAACAGGCACCATTGCGATGAACATCTTGATTTTCGTCTTTATGGTTTTCCTCTCAAACACCGGGAGAGAAGTAACTAAAGGAATTGTAGATGTCGAGGGCGACAAAATGCGGAACGTTAAGACTATAGCTGTGCGTTTTGGACCGCGAAAAGCTACAATTGTAGCTACAATTTTTTATTTGGTTGCTGTGGCGTTGACACCATTACCCCCAATATTAAACCTTGTCAATTTTTGGTTCATCCCTTTAGTGACCATAACAGACGCTGGACTGGTGTTGTCCTCAGTAATGCTTTTAATGAATTATTCACGAGAAAATGCTAGAAAAGTGAAAAACCAAATTTTGGCGTGGTTTCTTGTAGGGTTAATCGCCTTCATCGTGGGAAGTCTACATTAAGAATTACCCACTTATGGAGTTTTAACTGTTCTAAAAGTTGGTATTAATAAGTGGTCAAGCTATTACTTAATTTAGACTCATGAATTGCCGTGAAGTGCCTTAATTGAGCATTGAGGATGAAGATAAACTTGAGTATGCTCTTCGCGGGAAGGCTTGGAAAGTATATTGGCTTCTATTGAAGAATGGCCGCCCGATGAGCGTGCGTGAAGTGCAAAAAGCATTACATTTTAGCAGCCCAAGCGTGGCGCAACATCATCTTGAACAATTAAAGGAAATGGGCCTAGTTCAGAAACAGGATGTGGGCGGTCACTATTACCTCGTTAGCGAGGTTAAAATTGGTGTGCTCCGCCACTTTGTAAAGTTGGGCAGACTACTCTTTCCAAGGTACCTGTTTTACGCCGTTTTTTCCACAACCTTCTACACGACTTACCTCATACTTTCAATGCCCAACTTTACACGAGAAAGCCTATTCCTCATAGTCTTTGGAGCCATCGTTTCGGCAATATTCTGGTATGAAACTATACGTGTATGGGCGTTAAAGCCGTTCTAACAGTTGAAAAGATTGTACTAAAAATTAGGATAAAATAAAAGAGAAACCACGTTTTATGCGGTGAAGCACATTGTTAAGAGAGGTAAAAAGGCAAGCAGTTACTTATGGACTAGGAGCTGTTCTCATCGCCTTGATACTTGGAGCATTATGCTACAACCTCGGAGTACATNCAACAGCAAAAAACCAGAACCAGCCTGTCCCACAACCATCTCCAGAACCAACTCCTCAGCCTTCACTGCAATCCCTAAAAACATTTTCTTCAAACCAGGAGCTCCTAAACTTCCTGCTAAAAAACACAAATATCCGAGGAACTTACCCGTTTTATGGACCCTTAGACGTCAACGTTTTGGCACGAACAACCGTTTATCTAGGGCCAACGCCCGTTAAGGAAGGCACATATTCAACCACAAATGTACAGGTGGCTGGTGCCGACGAAGCTGATATCGTAAAAACTGATGGTGAATACATCTATGTGATGGCAAATAACAAAGTCTACATTCTAAAAGCTTTCCCGCCAGAAAACGCCACTTTAATTTCGAAAATAACCTTTGAAAACAATACATATCCAGCTGGATTANTCATAAGCTCTGATAACAACAAGCTGGTAGTTTTAGGAAGCAAATACAAATTTTCACCATGGCCGTATTACTACTACAATTTTTACTACATCGATGTTAAGACGTTCATATACGTCTATGACATTGTGAACAAAAGCGACCCAGTCTTACTAAGAGAATTCACCATGAGTGGCAGCTACTTCAACTCAAGAATGATTGGCGATTATGTTTATGCAGTTATCAGCCAACCAGTCTACATAATCTATGACACGGTTATTCTTCCGAAGGTCTATTTGAAGGATGGAATCAAAGAGATTGAAGCTACAAAAATATATTATTCAAACGTNTCTGAAGACTACTACACTTTCACAACGATCGTCGCTCTAAACGTGCTGAATGAAACTGAGGAGCCAAACACTTTAACTATAATGATGGGTGGAACAAGCAACCTATACGTTTCATNGAACAACATCTACGTAACATTCCACCGCTTCGATTGGCANACAACAATTTACAGAATAAGGATAGAAAATAGAACCATGAACTGGGAAGCTGAATGCATAGTACCAGGACACGAAATTAATCAGTTCGCCATGGACGAATATAACAACTACTTTAGAATAGCAACTATGAAACGGGTTGATGTGAGAATTCAAAATGATTTATATGTACTGGACATGAACCTGACAATAGTTGGAAACATAACAGACATAGCCCCTAATGAAAGTTTAGATTCGGTAAGGTTCATTGGAAATCGCTGCTACCTCACAACATCAGTTCCACGANTAGACCCCTTCTTTGTGATAGATACTGAAAACCCATATGAGCCAAAGATTTTGGGTAGCCTAAAAATTCCAGGGTTTACTAGATATTTGCATCCATATGATGAGAACCACTTGATAGGTGTTGGCATAGACGGGAACGGCAGAGTGCAAATACTAATGTTTGACGTAAGCAATGTTAGCAGTCCAACGGTGGTGGGCAACTTTACGGTTCCAGGAAAAAGTTCAGACACGCCTGTTTTGTGGGAGCACAAGGCGTTTCTCTTCGATAAGGCAAAGGAACTGTTGGTCATACCAGCGTTTATTTATGACTATTCATGGCAAGGAGCCTATGTATTCAACATAACCAATTATGCGATTACATTGAAGGGAAACATCACACACATTGAAAGCGGGGTTAGCGGATGGGATTACGCCTACTGGATAAAAAGAACATTATACATTGAGAACATGCTTTACACACTGTCTGAGAGAAAGCTGAAAATAAATTGCCTGGAAGACCTTTCGCTAGAAAAGGAAATATTCTTCTCCTAACCTCCCTATTCCTTTTTTGGCTCTATATGCACTGTTACTATGGTTTCTGTGAATCGTCGCTTCACTCCATTTTCGATTTTTGAAGCGACTTTGTGGGCTTCCTCTATTGTTATTTGGCTTGTGAAGCAGCAGTCTATGTTTATGTAACGTTTTCCACCAAAAACATATGTGATTATTCGCTTGACCGAGAGCACTTGTTGCAGACTTTCAGTTGTTTTGTAGATTACCTGCTGAATTTCCTTTTCATCCATCACTGGACCACGCTGGAGTCTTTTGTCAAATGGTTCAATGTGGACTGTTACGTTTCCAATGTTTTCCAGTTCCTTACTTAACTTATCCTCTATTTTCTCCGCAAGTTCGTGAGCTTCACGAACTGACATGGAGGGGTCAACGTAGGCGTGCAGCGTTATGTAAAGTTTGCCATGAGCGAAAACAACATTTACCTCGTGGACTTCCCTAACGCCTTCAACTTCTCCCGCCAATTTTTCTATAAACTTACTGGTTAGCATCTCCCTTTCTGGGGGCTCGACATGAATTAAGACTTCAGCGTCCCCTAAAGTATGTTTTAGTCTCTCTTCCACTTGCGAGGCAAGAGCATGAGACTCTTCCAAGCTCATGTAATCTGGGACTTGAATTGTTGCCTCAACAAAGGTTTTCGCTCCAGCCTTTCTGACCCTCAGATTTCCAACCTTAGAAACTCCTTTGGTGGATGCTATTTCTTTTAGGACTTTCTCCGCGAAATCTCTTGATATCGCATCGCTCAGTTCCATCCCGCTTGTTTTTATCAGTTTAATGCTTAGATAGCTTATTGCGGCAATTAAAACAAGGGATGCCAGAACGTCGAATACGGGAAATCCAAGCGTCGCCATTCCAAAACCAAAGAGTGCCACCAAGGTTGAGCCAAAATCAGCAAAGGCGTGATAAAAGCCGGCCTTTACCGCCACACTTTCTCCTCGAGTTTTATGTAAAACCCCAACCCTTAAAACGTCGATACAGAGGGTATAGGCTATTGCAGCAAAACCGGCAAGTTCCCACTCCTGCACTATTGAGATTTCTCCCTGCAAAATTTTTTGAACAGCCCTTATGAGTAGGAAAATGGCTGTTCCGAAGAGGATTATTCCACCTATTAACCCACCTAACGGTTCAATCTTCTCATGCCCGTACATGTGTTCCTCGTCTGCCGGCTTCAGCGAAGCTTTGGTGGCCATTAAGAGAATAAACATTGAAATGGCGTCGAGAAGCGCATGGGCTCCGTCGCTTAGGATTGCTAGGCTACCAGCAGTGATACCCAACACAGTTTCTACAATTACAACGCTTGAAATGGCGCAGGCTGAAATTTTTAGGGCTTTAAGCCTTTTTTCGCCAGATTGCATTATGCTCAAGTAGATTGCCAAAGGCTAGGGATTTAAGGCTTATGAAACATTATTATAAAGCCAAAATGTTTAAAATGGGAGCTGTGCATGATTATGTGGGTATTAAAGTGCAAGGTGAACGCTTTAACCCAGCAATCAAAGACCTATAAAGTTTTCACTCGACCATGTAGACTGGTTTCTCTTTGCTTATTGAGGGAGGTATAACATAATGAGTATAAGCGACATTCTAGACGGAAAATTAACGGAAAAAGAAGTTGAAGTAAAAGGCTGGCTTGTCAACAAGCGTTCAAGCGGTGGAGTCCAATTTTTAATAGTTCGCGATGGAACAGGTTTTATACAAGCAACCATCCATAAAGACGAAGTTCCAGTAAAGGTTTTTGAGGATGCTGAAACGCTGACTCAAGAATCTTCTATAATATTGAAGGGTATTGTTAAGGAGGATAAGAGAGCGCCTGGAGGCTACGAGATAAGGGTTAAGGATTTGCATGTTGTGCATTTAGCGGAACGCGAATATCCCTTAGCGAAGAAGGAGCANGGNATAGACTTTCTGATGAATTATAGGCAGTTGTGGATTAGGAGCCCAAGGCAGACGGCCATACTAAGGATTAGGGCTGAAGTTGTAAAGGCTTGTAGAGACTTTCTTGACAGCCGAGGCTTTGTTTTGACAGATGCCCCAATCTTCACGCCAGCAGCAGTCGAAGGAACAACAACCCTTTTTGAAGTTCCATACTTTGGTGAAAAAGCCTACTTAACCCAGAGCGGACAGCTTTATGTTGAAGCCACAATAGCCGCCTTCGAAAAAGTCTACTGTTTCGGCCCAACATTTAGGGCTGAAAAATCCAAGACGCCGAGGCATTTGACAGAGTTCTGGATGGTTGAGCCTGAAATGGCCTTCTGCGACTTTGAAGAGAACTTGAAAATTCAAGAGGAAATGGTAACCTACATTGTCAAGACTGTTCTGGAGAAGCGGCGGAGGGAGCTTGAGACTTTAAAGCGTGATATTGCGCCCTTGAAGAAGGTGGAACCGCCCTTCGAAAGAATAAGTTATACAGAGGCTGTTGATATGCTGCAGAAGGCGGGCTTCCCAATACAATGGGGAGAAGACCTAGGAGCACCCCACGAACGGTACATTTCCCTCCAGTTTGAAAAGCCTGTCTTTGTTCACAGGTATCCAGCCAAGGCTAAAGCCTTTTACATGCAGCCAGACCCAGAAAACCCAGAAGTCGTACTCTGTGCGGATTTGATGGCACCTGAAGGTTATGGTGAAATAATAGGTGGAAGTCAGCGTATCCATGACATGAAATTGCTGGAAAAGCGCATTGAAGAGTTTGGCTTGCCAAAACAAGCCTATGAATGGTATTTGGATTTGCGAAGGTATGGTTCGGTGCCGCACTCCGGCTTTGGGCTTGGAATAGAGCGCACAGTCATGTGGATTTGCAAATTAAAGCACATTCGAGAAACAATACCCTTCCCGAGAACGCTGACGAGAATTTATCCTTAAACCGTTTGAAGACTGATAGCTACTTCCGCTTCCAAACTTTTCTTCCCAGAAATATTGCCAGGAATATTAAAGTACCCGTTGGCTATTTTGACTTAAGTTAAAAAGTAATCATAACCCTCCATTTCTTTTCTTTTATTATTCTTTTACAATAATCCTCGTTAAGGCTGCTAGTATAAATCCTAAGCCTACAGTCCACATAAGCCATGAAATCCAGAGGGTTTCAACGTAGCCTAGATTTTTCGTTTCTATGATGCCAAAGTAATCAATGATGAATGTTGCAAGGAATGATACCCAAAAAATGGTCATTATAACAAGCCAGATAATGTCATGCTTTCTCATTTTTATCATCTCACGTTTATTTCCACCGCCAAATTTTTCTTCCCATGAGGTATTCTGGAAGTACGAAGAACAAGCCCCAACTAGCCACCGCAATAACTTGAACTAAATCTGTGATGCTTAGCGGGACGAGGTGGAACATGGATGCTGTGATGGGTATATATGGTAAAGCAAGCGTGGGCACTATTGATATGATTTCAGCAATCACGAACCACTTGTTTGAGAAGGCCTTGCGCCCCATCCTCCATACGCTACGTTTCTCTGACCTGCAATTCCAAACTACGAAAAGTTCAAACATTGTTGCCTGGATGAACGCTGTGGTTCTTGCTTCATTAAGCGTTAATTCGCACGCGCGCTTCGCTTCCTCATTTATCGGTACA
>JGI24721J26819_10007688_pt1 | contig 10136 bp, 9 predicted proteins | sample YelNatPaOPGAMG01_FD_26819 | JGI IMG/M metagenome (IMG submission 26819)
GGCATTCTTTGAACTAACCAATTAATTGCAGGTCGTTCTAATGGACCGAGAAGAATATCATTAATACGAATATGTGAATCCATTAATTAACCTTATGTAATTTAGTTTTAATTCCTTTTCAAACTTATAAAATATATTTAACGAATAAAAATTTTTTATCATTACATTACTGTCATAAAAATTTTTTTATTAATAAAATTTTATTTCACTTTTTATAAAAAAATATTTACAAAACAAAAAAATATTTTTAAGTTGCAAATGAAAATTCTGTAACAATAATTATGAATTCTGACGAATCCAGAAATTCTGTTTATCTAATAATTAAAAAAAAGAAAACCATTCAAACCAACGATATTAAACATCACCATTCCAAAATAAATTCATTAATTTATTTTTATTATCATTTTATAACTTTTATTATTTCAGAGGGGGCACAAAATCTCATAAATTTATTTTCAGGACAATACAAAAATAAATTTATATGTTTTTTTAGAATTTAGTAGTCTTTCTTACTCTTATTAAATGAGAAAAAAAATTTGTAGTAATTCTAATGTAAAGGTAGCTTTTATTTAAACGAATTAGAGGGAATTAAATGAGATTAAAGCTATCACTCAGGGCGGTTAACTCAAACAAAATAGCACTAAATTATAATTACAGTTTATCTTCAGCCATTTACAAACTGCTTGAATTTGGCTCACCAGAATTTTCATCTTTTCTTCACGATTTAGGTTACTCAATAGAAAACAAATATTACAAGTTATTTACATTTTCAATCAAATTAGAAAAAACTGCTTTAGACTATAATTCATTAATATTAATATCTCCGAAAGCCGAGTTATATATCACTTCCCCGCTTATTGATGACTTTATAAAAAATTTTGTTATAGGAACTTTTGAAAATAGAGCAATTGAAATTATGTCGGATAACATTTTCACAAAATTTAATATCAATCAAGTGGAAATAATTCCAGAGCCAACATTTTCTAATCAAATGCATTTCAAAATGATGACCCCGCTTGTATTATCTACATATAAATTGTATTCAGGAAGATTGAATCAATACTATTTCAGATACAACGATAACATAGAAGAAATTAATAGAGTATTTCAGCAAAATTTAGTTAATAAATATCAAGTAATAACAAAAAGAACATACAGCGGGAATGGAATAAAAATTTCATGGGACGAAAAATATATTGAGAATGCAACCAAGAAAAACAAAAGGTTATCAAAGAAAGTATCAATTATAAAAGACATCAAGAATCCAATAGACATCATTGGAATATACTGTCCATTTAAACTGGAAGGTGATCCAGAATTAATAAAAATAGGATACGAAGCAGGATATGGAGAAAAAAATTCTATGGGATTCGGAATGGTAGAAGCAGTGAGTAATTAGTAATTAAGAATTAGGAATTAGGAATTAGGAATTAGGAATTAAGAATGAAGAATGGGAATTAAAAATTAGAAATTGATAAAAACATTTCGGAAATGTTTTGGAGATTGAAAACAGAGAATTAAGAGAATAATTTTGAAATAAAATTAAGGGAATGCAGTATGACAGCAGAAGAAAAAACACTAATCCTCGGTGCACTNTTTCATGATATTGGGAAGTTTGAAAACAAAAGGAGAATAAAATGAATCATTTAAGTAATAAAGAAATAAACTATATCGGGTCATTATTACACGATATAGGAAAATTAATTTGGAGGGCTCAAGAAATAAAAGCCGGTGAAAATCACGAATCATTAGGAGAAAATTTCATAAGAGAATACTTAGGGAAAGTCAAATGTTTGCAAAACGATATTGAAGAAATTATTAAGGCTGCTAATAGACAAAGAGGTAAAATCTGGAAAGCCGATGTAATAGCAGCAGAAGAAAGAGAAGATAGTATTGATAAAGCACCGAGAAGATATCTGGAAGCTATAACTAATCGTGTAGATTTAAACAGACCGGAAATAAAAACAAAATCTGAAAATTATTGGTATTATTTGCCTAAACCTTTGGATACAAGTAAAGAAAATAATTTCCCAATTAACTCTAAAAAACAACTAAAAAATTATTCTCATAATGAAGCTGAATATCAGGATTATCATAGAAAATTATTTAATTCTTTCGTTGATGAAGTAGATAAATTACGAGATGAGAATGATTTTGGAGTTTTCTCAAAAACTTTTATAAAATTGCTTGAAAAATATACTTCAAAAGTTTTATCAGCAGGATATCTCTCACACCCAGATATTTCTTTATATGACCATTCAAGAATAACTGCGGCTTTAAGTGTTTGTTATGAAGATGGGGACCAAGATAAAGAATGTTTGTTAATCAAAGGTGATTTATCAGGCATTCAACCTTACATCTATGGTGGTATCAGAGAAATGACCGATATTGCAAAAAGACTAAGAGGAAGATCATATACTATTCAATTGTTAACTGATGTAATTTCAAATTATATACTAGAGCAACTTGATTTATTCGAAGCTAACCTTATATACAACGGAGGCGGACATTTCTTAATTCTAGCACCTTCTAACAAAAAAACTAAAGATACATTACAAGCAATAATTTCAACAATTAATTTGAGATTATTAGAAAGATATTATGGAAAAATTTCATTGATTTGGGATTATGTTGAATGTAGTGGGAAGGAATTTATAAATGAATTTAGTAATGTTTATAAAAAATTATATGAAAAATTAACCAATAATAAAAAACTAAAATTTAGAAATTCGTTAAAAGAGTTATTTAATATTGAAATGACAGCAAAAGAATTTAGAGAAAGAGAAAAAAAGACTGAGGAAATCGAAAAATGCATTGGTGAAGCTCTTCCAAAGTTAAAATATCTTGTTATTTCAAATAATCATTTAGAATCCGAATTCTCTTTCTCAGTCAATTTCGCAGAATTTGAGACTTTTGTTTACTTGTGCAAAGATGAAAAATCTGTCGAAGAACTGGTCTCTAAATCAGATGCTAAAANTAAGATNAGAATNATTTCAATTAATGATACTAATGTCATTAATAANTTCTCACGCGATATATTCAAAAATGTTAGTAAAGAATTTCGNTTCTTGGGCAATAATGTACCAACTAAAGACGATAAAATAATTAGCTTTGAAGAACTAGCAGAGATAAATTCGAAAAATTATCCGCTACTTGGTATTATGCGAATGGATGTTGATAATTTAGGTGCGGTTTTTTCATTTGGTTTAAAAGAAATAAATGACGACGAAAAAAAATATACACCTTCACGTGTTGCTAATTTATCGAGAGAATTAAACTGGTTTTTTACAGGTTATATCAATCAAATAGCAAACAAGCATAACATTTACATAGCTTATTCAGGAGGAGATGATGTTTTCGTTGTCGGCAATTGGTACAATATTATAAAATTTTCAAGAGAATTAAGAAAAGAGTTTAATGATTTTGTTTGTAATAATAACAATCTATCAGCATCAGCAGGAATAATTTTTACAAAGCCTAATTTCCCAATATCCCAATCCGCATTGTTAGCAGGAGAACAAGAAAAGCTTGCAAAGGACACTGAAATAAAATTAGAAAAAGATAAGGTTGGGGTATTAGATATACAATTAAATTGGCAGGAGTTTAATGAATTTATTGAATATGCTGACAGGTTAATAAATTTTCTTGAATCCGAAGAAGGAAAGAAAATTATCCCAAGAAGCTTCCTGTATTATTTATATAGTATAACAACAAATGTTTTTGATAAAAAAGGAAAACTGAATATTAGAAAATTGAGTAAAGCGACAAGCATCTTACATTATATGTTTGCCCGGAGAAAAGTAACCTCATCAGTCATAGAGACTGAAAACAAAGGAAAACAAGTAAACAAACTACTGTATGAACTTGCTGTTAGACTTCTTTTAAGTACGGATAAAGAAAATGAATACAAAAAAATTAAATTTCCATTAACATTAGTTTTATATAAAACAAGGAGGTAAGTATGGACTTATCAAATGCAACACCCCAGCAGATAGAAAATTTTTACGCTGGAAAATCAAAGGACTATTATAAAAAGTTCACAACAAATCAGTTGAGGAATTTCTTTTCAGAAATTGTTTCGTTAAGGACTTTTTATAGAGCTAATCCTGATGATAAAAGTAAACTTGAATTAAGATTAAGAAAACTGAAAGCTATGTTAGTTTATGCTGAGGGAAAACAAACGGGTAGAACTGAATTAAAAGAACTAAGAAAAGACATTTTTTCTTTGATAGAATCAGTTCTAGATAATAGAGGAGATTTTAAGAAAAAACTCGAGACATTCTTTGACATTATGGAAGGCATTGTAGCATACCATAAATTTTATGAAGAAGGAAAAAATTTATAAAATAAAAGGAGAATAAAATGAGTACAAATAATTCTTTCTTAGGAAATATAATCCTAAAAGGCAAACTTATAACTTTAACTCCACTTCATATTGGTGGTTCAAAAGACAAATTTGAAATTGGTGGTGTAGATAATCCAGTAATTAGAGATCCAATTACAAACTATCCCTATATTCCAGGTTCTTCTCTTAAAGGGAAACTGCGTATGCTTTTAGAATTTGCTGAGGGGAAAGTTGTACCAAATGATAAAGGAGAGTATCCTCCAAGCAGTGACCCAGAAATTACGAGTTTATTTGGTGATAGTGCAGAAAAGAGTCAAAATGGACCTACAAGGTTAATTGTAAGAGATGCTTACCCAGACGAAAAAACAATAAAAATGTGGGAAAACACAAACTCTGAAACTCTATATACTGAATATAAAGCTGAAAACACAATTGATAGAATGACGTCCGCTGCAAATCCAAGATTTATGGAAAGAGTTCATAAAGGTTCTAAGTTTGATGTTGAATTTATATTACAGGTCTTCTCAATGGATAATGATAAAGGTCAAAGTAATTTTAAAAAATTGGTTAAAGCTATTCGTCTTCTTGAAGATTCAACTCTTGGTGGCGGTGGAAGTAGAGGTAGTGGGAAAGTAGAATTCAAATTTTATGAACCATATTTCGTAAGTGTTGAAAATTATAAAAATGGAAATGGGAATTTTAAGAAAGACTTTAATGGTAAAGAACCGGATAAGAGTAGTAAAGATTTAACTTTTAATTTTAATGAAATTAAGTCTAATAATCAGAGTAACGAACAAGCAAAATGATTTTATAAACAATATATGGATATAAAATGAAAATAGTTAAAATTATCCCCAAGACTAATTTTCATACATATCTTCATTCGGATACTTTATGGGGAAATTTAGTTTATGCTTATAAACTATTATATGGTGAAGAAGCATTAATAAATTTGCTCAAAAGTTATTTACAAGGTGACTTTCCTTTTGTTGTTTCTTCTATGTTCCCATATAAAATAATTAAAAATGCCTCAGAACAAATTATTTATTATTTCCCTAAACCTTTATTAAACGCTGAAACAATTGAGGTAGAAACACCAGATGATATGGTTATAATGAAGGAATTTAAATCAATAAGATTTGTAGAACAAAGAATATTTGAAGAATACTTAAATGGCATGCTGGATGACAAACTATTATTTCAAAGGTTAAAGATTTATCGTGAAGCTGAAGAAAAGATTAATAAATCAACATCTCTTGAAGAAGATGAAATTAAAAAGTACGAAAACTTAATTGACCAAAATAAGTTCAGATATATTAGCAATTTTAAGCCTATTTATAACCTACATAATTCAATTGACAGAATGACTGGCTCAACACTTGAATCTGATGGTAAAGGTCAGCTTTACTGGGAAGAGGAATTTGCATTTGGTGATGAAATGGGATTATTCTTTCTTGCCGAAGTTTCAAAATTAGAAGAATTTAAAGCTATGATGAGATTACTTTCACATATTGGTATAGGTGGTAACCGTTCTATTGGTAAAGGTAGCTTTGATTTTGAAATTGATGACTTTAAATTGAATATACCATCAGCTTCTAATTCATTTATTGCATTATCTTTGTACCATCCAACAAGAGAAGAATTAGATATGATATCTAACGAAAGTACCCAAAAGTTTTATGATATAAATATAAGGATAGGTGCTGTTGGAAAGTATTTAAACACAGAATTTCAGGAAAAAAATCCAGTTCATTGTTTTACTGAAGGTTCAACTTTCTTTGTCCAGGAAAAATTAAAAGGTTGTCTTGTTAAAACAGCTCAAATAAACGAACAAATGAATGTTTACAGTAATTATTTATTNTTTGCTGTTAAAGCTAATCTGAGGTAAATATGAAATTAAAATTAAAAACATTAACACCAATTCACATCGGCACAGGTAAAGAACTATCTCCATTAGAATTCTTTAACAATTTCCGAATAAATTACGACAAACTTTTTGATTTAATTGCTGAGGAGAAAAAAGATGATTTCTTCAATTGGATAGATCAAATAAATTATGCAAGTTTTTCTGTCAAAGATATCCAGGAAAAATTTGGAATAAAGGCAAACGAAATTATATCCAAGTGCGGGCTTTATAGATTTAATCAATCATTTCAAGATAAAGTAAGAGAGGGCATCAAAGATTCATCAAATAGACTTTTCATTCCCGGAAGTTCAATTAAAGGTGCGATACGAACTGCAATTATGTATAATGTTTTGAAAGAAAACTCATATAAGAGTTTGTTGGCTAATCATCTAAATTTTTTAATATCAAGAGCAAATGAATATAAGCGTAATAGTAATAAAATTATAGACTTACTTAAATCCGCTGATGATAAACTAGAACAAGAAGTCTTTATTTGTGGGGTATTAAAAGAAAAAGACGGTAAAAGAGAAATCAAATATGATGATCAGAAATATGATTTATTAAAACTTGTTCGCGTTTCAGATTCTAAATCAGTAGCGACAGACACAAGCGGTGAAATTTGCGAATTGAAAGTTTATGCATTGAAAAAAGAAAGGCCTCATAAATCTTTTAAAATTTTTACTGAGTCAATTTCAGAAAATACGGAGTTAGAATTTGACATCTCTTTTGATATAGATTTTTTAAATCGAACAAAAATAGAGCTTAGTAAAACCAATACTGATTTTGGTAAAAAGTATTTTATTGGGATAGAGGAAAAACTTAAAAACCTATTTGATATTGACATAAAAAATGACTCAGATTTTGATGAAGAAAAAATCATTAAAACTATTCTAAATGCATTAAATAATTTTGGGGAAGCTGTTTCAATACTTGAAAGTGAGTGGGTAAATTCAATTAAAAATAAAAATAACACAAGCTTTTCATCATTAGAGAAACTATACAATATTAAAAATAAATTCAAAATTGGATTTGGAACTGGTTTTAGTGGTATGACTATTTTACCTTTATTATTAAAAGATCCTACATTAAAACAAAAAGCTTACGAATTTTATAAAGCTGTTGGGATTGGTTTTCACCGAAGTACTAACACTCCTCTAAACATAGAAGAGTTTCCATTTACTCGAAAATATTCTAATAACCAAACAGTTTTTGGAGGGTTTGCATGGGTTACAATTTTAAATGGGGACCAAAAAGAACTACCAAATGTAAGTATACAAACTAGCAATGTAGTATATACTCAATCCAGACCAGCAAATTCTGTTTTAGCAGAAATTATTAATGATAAATCCAAACCACCAAAAGTTAAAATTTTAGAAGGAGAATTTTCAGATAAAGAAACAATCCTTACACAAGTTAATATTGCTAACCTTGGACTTAAAATTGGTTCAAAAGTTTATGTTGAATTAACAATTCAAGGCAAATCAATTCAAAGTGCTCGTTTTAAACAAAAAGTACAATAAAATTATTTATTTAGCTATGGATAAAATAAACAAAAACAAAAAAGTTTTAATTATGACAGTTGGAACAGGTGCAACTGGAGCAGACATTGCTCACGGGTTATTTTTTTCTATTAATGATTCCAACCCGGATTTATTAGTTTTAATCGGTTCACAAAAGAGTTTTGATTCAACTCTAAGCCATTTAAAGGAATTAATAAAAAAAGAATCAATTGATTGCGAAATAGTTGAAAAAAATATCGAAGAAATAAATGATTTTGAAAGATTACATTTTGAGTATTCGAATATNATTGAAGAATTATTACACAAGGGTTTTNTTCCTAACAAAATTGCTGTTGACTANACAAGTGGCACAAAATCAATGTCTGCAGCTTTGGTTAGTGCTGCACTCGCAAAAAAAATCGGCTCAATTNATTATGTTTTTGGGGAAAGAGGTGAAGGTGGCAGGGTTAAATCAGGCACTGAAAGAAGAAGCTCCTTATCACCGAATAAAATTTTTTCATTGGATATTCTAAACAAAGCAATTGACTATTTTAATTCTTATCGATTTTCAACTTGCTTAGAATTATTAAATTCTTTTGAATTTCATCCCGATTTTAATGAAAAAGCAAATATACTTTTTAAGCTAACTTCTTTATTTGATCATTGGGATAAATTTAATTTTAATGCAGCTTTTGAAGAATCCAAAAAAATAAATCATGAAGAGTTAAAATTATTTTGTATAAAAGATAAATTTGAAAAATACTACCAGCCATTACTTTATAAGCTTAAATCTGAAAATGAATCATACGAGAGAATCTTAGACCTGTTAGGAAATGCAAATAGACGAGCATCCGAAGGGAAATATGATGATGCAATCGCTAGATTATATCGTACTTTAGAAATGGTAGGACAAATTGAGTTTTTTAAGGAATTCAAATGCTCAACTTCAGATGTAAAAATAGAAAACATTCCAGAGACATTTCGCGCAGATATCAATCAGAACTACTTAAACAAGAAAGATGGAAAAATAAAAATCCCATTATTCGGGACATATGATTTACTTAATAAAATTGGGAATAAAGTTGGGATACTGTTTAATGAAAAGCGGAATGATATTGAAAAGGTATTATCCCTGAGAAATAAATCTATTCTTGCGCATGGTAATGTGCCATTGAATAAACAACATTTTCAAGAAGCAAGGAGTATATTACAAAACTTCATTAAAATCATGTATAATGATTTGCAACCAATAGAATTTCCTAATCTTAAATTATGAACACCATGTTTTGTCTTGTTTCTCGGCAATCTATGGCTAATGTGCTGCCTGTCTTTATGTTCAAACCTAATAATGTCGTTCTTTTTGCAACTCCCGAAGAAAAAAGAAGTGCTGATAATTTGCAAAAATTATTTCAATCAAAATCAATATCTGTAAAAAGAATTGATGGTTTGAATGCTTATGATTTTATAAATTTTAAGAAGATAGTATCAGAAGAATTATATAATTCTATAGGTGAAACTGTTTTAAATATTACCGGCGGTACCAAACTTATGGCTCTTGCAGCTTACGAAGCTTTCGCTGAAAAAAATAAAAGAATCATTTATTGCGATACTGAACACCAACATATAATTACACTTTTACCTGAATATAAAATTGAAGTATTAATAGCCGAAATTACTATAAAAGATTATTTACTTTCCTATGGCTATCAAATTAAAGAAACGAAAGATGTATCCATAGTCTCAAAGTTTTATCCTCTCTTCGATTTTATATTGAGAGATAAATTGATGGGGGAATTCATTTCTTTCTTTCAAAAAATAAGAGAAACACATATTGAAGATTACCCAAAGAAAAATTTGGATAGTTTTAATAAAAATTTTCATATATCTAAAAACTTTGATACATACACTTTCCACTTTGATCCCAAAAACAGAAAATCTTTTTCGCTTACTAGTTCTCAGTATAAATTGGGTGACTGGCTTGAATATTATATTTATTACACACTAAAAGAGAAATATAAATTAAATCCATTAACTGGTGTCAAAATTGTCAGTGCAGAAAATGTTGAAAACGAAATTGATGTTTTGGTTTTAAAAGATTATAAACTTTATAACTATTCATGTAAAAGTGGCAAAGCAGATAATCAATATGACTTATTTCAATTAGAAACTTTACGAAATATCACAAGTGGAACATTTGGTAAAGGTATATTTATTACGACTAAAAAAGGTTCAAAAAAATTTTTAGAACGTGCAAAAGAATTGAATATTAAAATAATTAATATCTCTAATAATCAAGAGCAATTATTATGACTACAAAAAACATCCTAGTTTGCGTCTCTGGGTTAACTCCACAAATTGTTACAGAAACTTTATTCTGTCTTGCTGT
>JGI24721J26819_10007696_pt1 | contig 10131 bp, 9 predicted proteins | sample YelNatPaOPGAMG01_FD_26819 | JGI IMG/M metagenome (IMG submission 26819)
GTAATCTTCCTCGTAAAATCTTTTTATAGCGGGCGATGGCTTCTTTTCCCGTTAGGTTCAAACTTAAAAATTCCTCCCTTTTTATTCCCAAAACAACATCGGAAAATATTTCAATAAATCTCTGATAGAGATGAAAAGCGAAATCTTCACCGAACCTCTTCGCCAAAATTAGAGCAATCTCATCATTTATTCCCAAATTAAGAATTGTATCCATCATTCCGGGCATAGAAAACTTTGCTCCGCTCCGAACCGAGAGAAGAAGTGGATTTTCCAAACCGCCGAACTTCTTATTCGTCTTCTCTTCTAAATACCTTATCCCGCTCTTAACCTCTTCTTCCAAACCATCCGGAAACCTTCCTTCTCGCAAATAGTAAACCGATGCCTCGGGTGCGATAATGAAAAAAGGCGGGACCCGGAAGTTAGATTTTGCCAGGAGGTAAAGTCCGGCTCCCTTTCCTCCCAATAAACTCCTTAACTCGTCGCCCCTTAAATTTAATTCGTCATCAAAAAAATAGACCCATCTTCTCATCTTCCACTCCTCATCCTTAAAATGAGATTTAAGATTATAGTTAAGAAAAGAGAAATAATGATTGAGGTGGCAAGAGGGAAATAAAAGACAAAATTCTTCCTCTTCAACAAGAAGTCACCCGGTAGACGAAAGAGACCGGTTCTTGGTAGAAGAAAAAGAAGAATACCAAAAAAAATGAAGAAGAGACCGATGGTGATTAAAATCTTCCCCAGGGAAGGAATAAAATTATTTATCATCTTTCTCTTTTTGGATAAAGAAATCTTTCAGGATCTCTTCTGCCTCGGGAAAGTCTTCCTCTGCCACCTGAATCTCACCCCATTCCGGCCGCATCACCATCGCTAAGCCATCATACCAGGGAATTTGATATGATTTAAGAAAGACCTTTATCCCTTTACTCTCTAAGAGATGTTTCAAAAGTAATGCTTCGCTTTCGTCCTTTGGCTTATAGAGAAGTTTCATCTTTCTTTCCCTCCCGATTCTTGCCGAGCCAGTTATTCTTTATCACCGCTTCCGCGATTAATACCGCATTAGTGGCCGCTCCCCGCCGGAGGTTATCTGCCACAATCCAGAGGGAAAGAGCCTTTGGATTATCCGGGTCAATCCGGACCCTTCCGATATGAACCAAATCCTTTCCTCGAACATCCGCTGGGGTTGGATAACCATCCCGGTGGAGAAAAAGATAAGGGCTCTTCTCTAAAGTAGAATAGACCTCTTCCATTTTTACCTCTTCGTCGAATTCGCAGTAAGCGGCGATTGAATGGCCAATTGTAATCGGCACTCGGACACAGGTGGCAAAGACCTTCAATTCCGGGAGGTTAAGAATCTTCTTTGTCTCCTCTCGCACCTTTCTCTCTTCCCGACTTATCCCTGCTTCGTCAAAATTCCCAATTTGGGGGATTAGATTATCCCCGATCAGGGTTGGAAAAGGTGAATCCGCCGCTCGCTCAATTCCTCGCCGCAGGGCTAAAAATTCGGTCTCGTAATAAAACTCCTCCAGGGCATCCCTTCCGGCCCCGGAAACCGATTGATAAGAAGAGATAATAACCCTTTTTAGATGATAAATCGGGATGAGGGGAAAGAGGGCAAGAACCAATTGAATAGTCGTGCAATTGGGGTTAGCGATAAGATTCTTATGCTCCTTTATCATCTCGGCATTTATCTCCGGAACAATCAGGGGAACATCTGGTTCTAAGCGAAAAGCCGGCGAGTTATCAATCACTAATGCCCTCTCCTTTAATTTTGGCACCAACTCCTTTGCCCTCTCCTCTTCTCCTAAGAAGAAGACAATCCCATCTTCGGCGCAGGAGAACGCCTTTTCACTACTTTGCACTTCGTATCTCTCATCCCGGAAGAAAATCCTCTCCCCTTCGCTTCTTTCGCTGGCAAAGAAAAAGAAGTTAGGGTTACCCGCCAGGGAAGGAAAATCCCTTTCCTCCATCACCTTCAAGAGTGTCTGTCCGACGAGTCCGGTTGCGCCGATTACCAGAACATTTTTTACCATCCGGTGATTATATAGAAATCCCCAAACTTTTCAACCCTCACTTTTTGTTGGGATGACCCGATACCCACCCCTCAACCCTCCGGAGGGATATCCCCTATGCCATTTTGAAAGAAAACCATCCTCCTCATCTTGAATTTTCCGGAACCCGGAACTTCTTCCGACCCTTATTCCTTTTCTCTTTTACCCTCTAAACACCTCCCGGTTAAAATCCGATATGGTAAATGCCTTACCTTTGAAAGTAAGAGATGGAGCGGAAGTCTTAAACTGTAGCCAGTTAAGCACCCAATTTCTCATAATCATATTTACCCTCACATATATATAACGGAAAAACCCCCTTAAACCTTCCACCTAATTTCCCGAGATTCTTAACCAATTAAGTCTTTAGTTTTCAATAACTTATAAGCAAGAAAAATAATTTTTCTAAACCGTTTGGGCAAAGCCTCTTAATTAAAATCCAAAAATCTTCGGTTCAAAGATAAAGGTTGACATCTTTCTGGATTTTGATAGAATGAAAAGTTGCCTAAAAAGCGAGAAGAGGAGTTATTATGCCGGTACCAAAGAGAAGGCATTCAAAGGCACGGGGGCGAAAACGACGAACCCATTGGAAGTTAGACCCCCCGAACTTAAGTGAATGTCCCCACTGCCATAAACCGAAACTTCCGCACCACATCTGCCCGCATTGTGGCTGGTATGCGGGAAAAGAGATGATGGTCGCAAAAAAGAAAGAGAAGGAGTGAGCCTTAAAGAAAGTGAGGAATGACGCAAGAAGGAACGGTCATTAAGGTAAGAATCGCTCTGGATGTAATGGGGAGTGATTCTGCCCCAGAACCAGAACTAAAGGGGAGTCTTTTCGCTCTGGAAGAGGATAAGAACTTAGAGTTAATCTTAGTGGGAAAGGAAGAAAGCCAGAGGCAATTTCCTGTAAACCACCCGCGAATTAAATTCTTTCCCGCCTCCGAAAGAATTACGATGTCCGACTCCCCAACCGAAGTCCTTTGGAAAAAACCCGACTCCTCATTAGCCAAAGCGGTCTCCCTTCTCCGAGAAGGGAAGGCAGATGCTGTGGTGAGTGCAGGTAATACGGGCGCTCTTATCGCCTACGCTTTATCAATCCTGGGCCGCATCCCCGGAGTTTTAAGACCAGCAGTTGCCATTTTAATACCACAGGTGAGTGGTTATTCCCTTCTCACCGATGTCGGAGCCCATCTCGTCCCAAAACCAATCCATCTCTTCCAGTTCGCAAAAATGGCTTCCATTGTCGCCTCCTATCTCCTTCATAAGCCCAATCCCCGTATTGGATTACTAAATGTTGGTAAAGAAGCGAACAAAGGAACCGAGTTGCTCCAGAAGACCTATCAGATGCTAAAGGAGTCGGATTTGAATTTCATCGGTAATGTTGAGGGTTGTGATCTCTTTAAGGATGTAGCAGATGTCATCGTCTCGGACGGTTTCGTCGGTAATATCCTTTTGAAATTTGGGGAAGGACTCTTGGAAATCTTAACCAAAGGGTTAAAAGACTACCTCTCCTCGGAGACGAAATACCGAATGCGACGGTGGTTAGCCAAACCGGTTTTGGAGGAATTTGTCTCCCGCCTTGATTACGAAGAGCAAGGCGGTGGACTCCTCTTAGGAGTTAATGGTGTCGTTGTTATCGCCCATGGTCGTTCCGGACCAAAGGCGATTAAAAATGCTCTCCTCACCGCCTCCCTCTTTTATAAGGAAAGGGTGGTTGAGCATCTGAAATCATCCTTCGTCCAGGAGAGGAGTTTAGAAACAGAATGAGGGATAAACACTGGCTAATTCTCTTTCTTTCCTCCCTTTTTCTCTTCTGTCAAAAATCACCGGTGGGCTTTGACGAGATGGAACGCGGGGAAGTGTCCCATTTTCAAGAAACCATCCTGCCCAAAGAAACCCTTTCCTTCGGAATCTTTTACCCCTGCGGTTCTGCCTCCTCTCTATTTCTGGGAAAGAACGAAAAGTATGAAAGCCGAATCCTTATCTCTTTTCCGTTGATTGATTCCCAGAGACAAAACATCACAAAAGTCATCCTTTGGCTTTATCCCAATGATACCTTTCATTACCATTTTCGGATTTATCCGCTCACGACTCAATGGTCAGGGGATGCGACCTGGCGAATGGCAAGTTCCGATGTCCAGTGGCTAAATCCCGGGGGCGACTTCCTTAATATCCTGATTGGTGAAGGGATGGTGCAAAAAGATTCTTTCCCCTTAGAGATTCCCATTAACCTCCTGGATACTATCCTCGGTTCGACCGGACTCATCCTCATTCCCGAAGTGAACCCGAAAATCCTCTCTTTTAAGAAAACTGCCCGGTTAACCTTTTTTTACGGCGATAAGGAACGAACCTTTTTGCCGCAACTATCAACCTCAATCATCAACTTCTTAGACACCATTCCACCAAACAGCTTTAACCTTGGCTCGGGCTATGTCTTCCGAACTTATCTCCTCTATCCTTTCCTTCTGGAAAAAGAGAAAAAGATTGCGGAAGGTGAACTCTTATTAAGTCTTGACCTGTCCGATTCCTATTATCTTCGGGATACCTTAGAGATTGCGGTCTTCCAATTGAAGGAAAACTTCTGGACAAGGCGGGAAAGGACGGCTTATGATGAAAGACCAATCGCCAAAAAGACTGTAATTCTTCCTAATGATACGATTTTTTCTATCCCGATAAAAAATCTCTTGGAGAATTGGCAGAAAGAACCGGAAAAAAACTTCGGCGTTTACCTCAGCCTCTATCCCCAATCCCAATTCCCCTCTTATCTCCGAATTAAAAACGATACCCTCTCCTTCCGAATCAGATTCACCTATATCCCAAAAGTTAGGGAACGCTTTCCGTGAGAAGATTTCTTCTCTTTTTCCTTCCCTTCTTTCTCACAAATAGTCAATCCTTTTTTTCAACTCGTGGCCTGGGTGAGGAAGTTTCTACTTTTGATGCCTACCAATCATCTTTGGGCAAAAACTATATCTTCTCCTACGAAAATCCGGCATTCCCATTAGAATTAAAAAACACCATCACCATTGGTAATATCAACCAACAATTCCTTTTTGCCCAAGAGAAAAAAGATAAAAGGTTACTTTACCAATTCTTGATTGACTATGTAAAGATTGTAATCCCGGGATTTTATCAAACGAATTTTGGTTTGGGTTTGCGGAGGCGATTCACGCAGGATTTTGACATCTATTCTGAGACTCTGGGCAATTACTTTTGGCACATCATCGGTCGGGGTGGGATAAATTCCTTATCCTTCTGTTTAGGAAAGAGAATCAAAGATTTTCTCTCTTTCGGTCTCTCCTATAACTATCTTTTTGGGGGCAGTGAAGAGATTTGGTCCTTCGAAACAGAAGAAAATATCTTAACCCAGGAAACAATCTTTGGCCAATACCGAGCCTCCTCCTATCAGGTATCAATCCTCGGAAAGGTTGGCAATCTCCAAATCGGTAGCAGTGGCGAAACATTTCTTCCCCTCCGCTATCAAGGCTATCTCTCACTTTCCTCCGAAACAACCAGGAAGGAGATTAAAATCCCTTTAGTTTTTAATCTCGGCTTTGCTTACAACCTAAATGAATACCGGAAATTTTTCTTCGGTTTCAACTTTAAAAACTGGCGGGCGATAAAGTTAGAAGGCAAGGAATCGCCGCTCTTTACTGATGGGTTCCTCATCTCCCTTGGGGCGAGTGATTACTGGAAAGAGAAGATTCCCTTCCGGATTGGGTATGCGGAAAACTTCTGGTATCTATTATCAAGAAGCGGAAGAAGGATTGGGGAAAGTTCTTTAACCTTCGGCACATCAATCAAAATTCCCAGGTTCGGTTTTTTTGACCTGAGTTTAGAAGCCCTGTATCGCCGAGGAGGAAAGTTAAGAGAAATTGCGACAAAATTCCTCTTCAGCCTGAGATTTGACGAAGCCTGGAAGATAAGGGAAAGACGCTGGGGCTATTAAAAAATTAAGATTTATTTTTCTAATTTCTTATGGCAAAGCCACCAGTCGAAACATTCAAACTCCCCGGCTTTGGCTCGTTCCCAACGCTCTCTTGCTGTCTTTAAATCTTTGGCTGGTGGAACAATTACGTGGTCTTTTATTATCTCGTTGTTTGGCCAGTTAGCCGGCATCGCTACCCCGTATCTATCCGAAATCTGGATCCCTTCCACGATTCTTAGGATTTCGTCAATATTTCGTCCCAATTCCTGAGGATAATAAAGAATGATGCGAACCTTCCCTTTATCATCGACGACAAATACTGCCCGGACAGTATTTGTGCCTTTACCGGGATGAATGAGACCAAGCCTTTCCGCCACTTCGCCGGTATCGGCAATTATCGGAAATTGAATCTCAACACCCAATCTTTCCTTTATCCACTCAATCCATTTTATATGAGAGAAGACCTGGTCAACGCTGAGACCAATCAGTTCGCAGTTTAAAGCCTTAAATTTTTCGTATCGTTTCTGAAAGGCAACAAACTCCGTGGTGCAGACCGGAGTGAAGTCAGCCGGATGACTAAAAAGAACGAACCACTTTCCCGCATACCGGTTGGGCAGTTGCAAAAGTCCGTGAGTCGTTTGGACCCTGACTTCGGGAAAGTCATCCCCTAAAAGGGGCATCCTTTTTTGATTAATCTGCTCCATATTTCCCTCCGTTAAATTATAATTATATTATTATTTTCCCTTTTTTCAAGAGATTTTACCATTTGACTTTTTTAAAGAGAAGAATAAAATGGATTATGGCAAGAATATTTTTTACCTCCGAATCAGTAACCGAAGGGCATCCGGATAAGATTTGCGACCAGATTTCTGATGCGGTTTTGGATAACATTCTTGAACAGGACCCCTACGGAAGGGTGGCTTGTGAGGCATTTGTCACTGTTGGCTTGGTGATTGTTGGTGGGGAAATTACTACCCACGGATGGGTTGACCTCCAAAAATTGGTTCGCTCCTTATTAAAAGAGATTGGTTATACTGATACCCGCTACGGATTATCCGCGGAGAACTGTGCGATTCTTAATGCCATCGGCACCCAGTCCCCGGATATTGCCATTGGCGTTGACCGGGGCGGAGCTGGGGACCAGGGATTAATGATTGGTTATGCCTGCCGTGAGACAAAGGAATTGATGCCCCTACCGATTACTTTAGCCCACAAACTGACCCGAAGATTAGCGGAAGTCCGCAAAAAGAAGATAATCCCCTACCTCGGTCCTGATGGCAAATCCCAGGTAACCGTTGAATACGAAAATGGCAGACCGATAAGGGTTGATAAGGTAGTAATTGCGGCTCAACATACCGAAGAGGCGTTAGACCGAACCGGAAGGAAAATCTCTAAGGCGGCAAAGGAAGAGATCATTGAAAAGGTAATAAAGGCAGTGATACCAAAAGAATTTTTGGACCAGAAGACAAAATATTATATTAACGAAACCGGAAGATTTATCATCGGTGGTCCCCAATCCGATACCGGAATGACCGGGCGAAAGATCATCGTTGACACCTATGGGGGAAAGGTCCGCCACGGAGGCGGTGCCTTCTCGGGTAAAGACCCAACCAAAGTTGACCGGAGTGCCTCTTATTTTGCTCGGTATGTGGCAAAAAATCTGGTTGCCGCGGGATTAGCGGAGGAATTGGAGTTGAGTTTGGCTTATGTTATTGGCCATCCCGAACCTCTCCACATCACCATCAATACCTTCGGCACGGGAAAGATTCCCGAGGCAGAAATCCTCCGGATTGTAAAAAAACTCTTCGATTTTACACCACGCGGAATTATTGAGAAATTAAACCTCCGCAGACCGATTTATCTCCCCACCGCCTGTTATGGCCATTTCGGCCGGGAAGAGGAAAACTTCACCTGGGAAAAATTAGATATGGTTGAGGAGATAAAGAAACTCGCCGGAATATAAAAGACCGGAGGCATTGTGGAATACGACATAAAGGATATAAAGTTAGCCGAAAAAGGGAAAAACCGGATTGAATGGGCGGAAAGGTTTATGCCGGTTTTGCGACTAATCCGCAAGCGATTTGCCAAAGAGAAGCCCTTAAAGGGAATAAAGATCTCAGCCTGTCTCCATATCACAACCGAAACCGCCAATCTCATCCGAACCCTAAGGGCTGGTGGCGCCCTTATCCGCCTTTGTGCTTCTAACCCCCTTTCCACTCAGGATGACTGTGCGGCGGCAATTGTGAAATACTGGAAGATTCCGGTCTTTGCCATTAAAGGCGAGGATAAAAAGACTTATTACCAACATATCCTTTCTGCTCTACATCACGAACCAGACATAACCATTGACGACGGAGCGGATTTGGTCTCAACCCTCCACCAAAAGAAAAAGGGAAACTTCCCTTGGGGCGGAACGGAAGAGACAACCACCGGGGTGATCCGTTTGCGAAATATGGAAAGAGAAGGCGTCTTACGTTATCCGATAATTGCGGTGAATGACTCTCTGACTAAATTTATGTTTGACAATCGTTACGGCACCGGGCAATCAACAATTGATGGGATTTTAAGGGCGACAAACTTTCTCTTTGCCGGTGCCACGGTTGTCGTCTGTGGCTACGGAATGTGTGGCAAAGGAATTGCCTCAAGGGCAAAGGGAATGGGGGCTTCGGTAATCGTCACCGAAGTTGACCCAATCCGTGCCTTAGAGGCAAAGATGGATGGCTTTGCCGTTATGCCTTTAAGCGAGGCAGCAAAGATTGGTGATATCTTCATAACTGCTACCGGGAATCTAAATGTAATAAGTGAACCCCATATCCGATTACTGAAGGACGGAGCAATCCTTTGTAATGCCGGACATTTTGATGTGGAGATTGACAAGAAAAGGCTCGCCCGCTTGAGTATCCGAAAGCGAGAGGTGAGAAGTTTTTGCGTAGAATACACCTTGCGAAACGGAAAGAGGATTTATCTTTTAGCCGAAGGACGTTTAGTAAATCTCTCAGCGGCTGAGGGGCATCCAGCAATGGTAATGGATATGTCATTCGCCAATCAAGCCCTTGCCTGCGAATACATTGCGAAGAATTATGAGAAATTAGAGAAGAAGGTCTATAAATTACCCTATGAGATTGATTGCGAAATCGCCCGACTGAAGTTGCAATCAATGGGTGTGGAATTTGACACCTTAACCCCCGAACAGAAGAGGTATATCTCTCTTTGGCAATTGGGAACCTAATTTAATCTGAATCAAATTCCTAATCTCGGGAAAGGAAAGATTGAGCAGATCTTAATCTTCTTCTTCGCCTTTTCCCTTCGGCTCCTTCACATCTTTTGGGCAAAAGTAAATGACCCCCTCTTTTTCCATCCGCAGATGGACCCATTGTATCACCACCAGATGGCAATTTCTATTTTAACCGGTGGCTGGTTAAGCGAAGGGTGTTTCTTCCGCGCCCCTCTTTATCCTTACTTCCTCGCTTTGCTTTATAAGATATTCGGGGTGAATCTTTTAATTCCCAGAATTGGGCAAGCGATAATCGGTTCCTTTTCTTGTCTTCTTGTCTATCATTTGGGAAAGAAGGTCTTTTCTAAAAAGGTTGGACTAATCGCAGGGTTGGTCTCTGCCTTCTACCCCTTGCTCATCTATTTCGATGGTGAACTTCTTTTAACCAATCTCTTAATCTTTCTTCTCCTGCTCGCCTTCTATCTTCTTCTCAATGGTCGGATGTTTCTCTCCGGTCTTTTCTTTGGTCTTTCCGCTATCACTCGTCCTAATATCTTGCTCTTTCTTTTCCTTTTCCTTCTGATAAACCTCCGAAACCGGAAAAAAGTGTTTCCCTTCTTCCTTGGGGTGATTCTCCCAATCATTCCCGTAGCACTTCGGAATTATATTAAAGGAAAGGATATTGTTTTAATCGCCTGGCAAGGTGGGATAAATTTTTACATTGGAAATAACCCGGAAAGTGACGGCATCACTGCCATCATCCCTAACACCCGGGGAAGTTGGTGGGGAGGATTTTACGATGCCCGAAGGATTGCCGAAGAAGAGATGAAAAGGGAATTAAAGCCATCCGAGATTGACCGGTTCTGGCTCAAGAAAGGGATAGAGTTCATTCTCAAAAACCCTAAAAAAGCCTTCCTTCTCTTCTTAAAAAAGACCTACCTTTTCTT
>JGI24721J26819_10007701_pt1 | contig 10124 bp, 11 predicted proteins | sample YelNatPaOPGAMG01_FD_26819 | JGI IMG/M metagenome (IMG submission 26819)
GCAAGATCACAGGCCGCAAAAGCTGCCCAAACGCAGCGGTAACGAGGAGATCTAAAGCCAAGGAGCGCAAAAATTCCACGCATTCTTCCTCATTTATGGAGCGCGGCTGAAGGCAAGATAGCCCAAGCTCAAGAGCTGCCAATTTCACTGGAGGCGGAGTGAGCTTCAGACCCCGCCCGGCTGGCCGATCCGGTTGGGTTATCACCACCAATACCCCGAATCGCTCGGCCAAAGCTCTAAGGATGGGAACGGCAAAGGAACTAGTTCCAGCGAAAGCTAGGCGCGGACCTCTGCTGCTGAAGGCACACCTTCCTTCCGATTCATGAGCTCCCGAAAGACGCGGAGCACCCGCTGGCGCTCGCTCACCGAAAGATGATCGATGAACAAGACGCCATCCAGATGATCGAGCTCATGCTGAATAATCCGGGCATTGAGATCCCAAGCCTCGAGGATGTGGCGCTTGCCCTCTTCATCCTGGTATTCCACCCGCACTGCCTTGGCCCGTGGGACCTCAGCGAAGACCCCAGGAAGGGAAAGACAGCCCTCTTCTTCCACCACGATGTCCGGAGAGCGCCAAAGGATGCGGGGATTTAAGAGCAATATGGGAACGAGATCCTCAGGGTTTTTCTCATCTTCTTGGGAAAGCTGGACGATGGCGGCCCGGTAAAGCAGTCCGATTTGATTGGCTGCAAGGCCCAGGCCCTCGATGCGGGCGAAGGCCCCGCGCAGGGCTTCAGCCGCGGCCCTGGCCTCGGGAGACCCTACCCGCACAGGATGAGTGGGCTTCCGCAGGATGGGATCAGGGTAAATACGAACCAACTTGGCCTCCTCCTTTTGGGGTTTATTATAAGCAAGGTGTGGCGCGGACAAGGGTCGAAGATCTAGGGGAGCGCGCGGCCTTGGTGCGCAAAGTGATTGAGTTGGAGCGCCAAAAAGGGTTCACCGACCGGGCCGTGGTCGGCGGCCTTGAAGCCATGGTGCGCCGCCAACTTCCCGAGGTAGCCTCAATTGTGGCAGGGTATAGCAAAATGAGCGAAGAAGAGCGCGCCGAGGCCCTAAAACGCCTGGAAGAAAAAATGGAGAAAATTTTGCACAAAAACGAAAAACTTCGCCTCGATACCCCCATTCGCTATGCCCCGGGGGTCGGGGAAAAACGCGAAGCCCTCTTTCAAAAGCTCGGAATCCATACGATCGAGGATCTCCTCACCTTCTTCCCCAAGCGCCTGGAGGACCGCACCCAACTTCGCCCAATAAAGGATCTCCAGGATGGGGAAAATGCGCTCGTGGAGGGAGTCCTTAGGGCCAAATCCAAAGTAAAGGTTAAGCCCAATTTGGAGCTCGTGAAAGCAGCTTTGGACGACGGAACAGGCATCCTTTTTGGCGTTTGGTTCAACCAGCCGTGGATGTGGGACCAGCTCGAGCAGGGCCAGCGCTACGCCTTTTACGGGAAAGTGCAGATCCGCTTCGGCGAGATTCAGATGGAAAACCCCGTTTGGGAGAAGGCCGGGGCCAAGGAGCAAACCGGCCGGTTCGTCCCCATCTATCCGAGCACGGAGGGGCTCTCCCAAAACGTCCTCCAGAGCGTGATCCGTCGGACCTTGGTCCGCATGGGATCAAGGATTCCCGAGGTCCTGCCGGAGGAAACCCGGAAGCGCCATGGCCTCCTCCCCAGGCGAATAGCTTTCCAGAAAATCCATTTCCCCGAAAGCCTTGAGGAGTTCGAGAAAGCCCGGGAAACCTTGGCCTTCGAGGAGCTTTTTCTTGCTTCAGCTTGGGCTTTTGCTTCACCGCAAGCGCGAGGCCGTGGGCCGGGCAATCGAGCCCAATCCTGAATGGCTTAGGATTTTTCTCGCGAACTTGCCCTTTTCCCTCACACCTTCCCAGCGGAGGGCCATTGAAAGCATCGAGGCCGATCTGCGCGAGCCTTACCCCATGCTCCGCCTTCTTCAAGGCGATGTNGGCTCGGGAAAGACGGTGGTGGCGGCAGCGGCCTGCGCCATGGTGGCCTCGGCCGGAGCCCAAGCGGCTGTCATGGCGCCCACGGAAATCCTCGCCGAACAGCACTTTCACGTTTTCCGCGAGCTTCTTAGGCCCCTTCCCGTGGAGGTCGGGCTTCTAAGCGGTGGGCTTTCCCGCCGCGAGCGGGAAGAGCTCCTTTCCCGCATCGCCGAAGGAAAAGTTCAGGTGGTGGTGGGAACCCACGCCCTCATTGAGGAGGACGTGGAATTTCGGGATCTGGCCCTGGCGGTGATCGACGAGCAGCACCGCTTCGGCGTAATTCAACGCGCAGCTCTGGAGAAAAAAGGGAAGGGCACGAACATTTTGGTCATGTCCGCTACCCCCATTCCGAGAACGGTGGTCCTCACCGTATACGGCGAATTCGAGCTTTCCGTTTTGGAGGAGCTTCCCATTCCCAAAAGAAACGTGCGCACCCTTTGGCTTTCGGAAAGTAAGCGCGAGGAAGTTTACGAGGAAGTGGGCCGGCTCCTTTCCCAAGGCGAAAAGGGCTATGTGGTTTTCCCTCTCGTGGAGGAGTCGGAGGAGCTGGATCTCCGGGCCGCCACCGTGGCCTACGAGGAACTTCGGGCCAGGTTTGGGGAAATCGTGGGCCTTATCCACGGCCGGATGCCNAGCGAGGAGAAGCGGGCGGTGATGGCGGCCTTCCGGGAGGGAAGGATCCGGCTTNTGGTGGCTACCGTGGTGGTGGAGCTCGGTTTGGATGTGCCGGATGCCTCGTTTTTGGTGATCGAGCATGCCGATCGTTTTGGTTTAGCGCAATTACATCAGCTCCGGGGCCGGATTGGCCGAAAGGGGCAGGATGCCATCTGCTGGGCCTTGGCTGACCCCACCACCGACGAGGCCCGGGAGCGCCTCGCGGCCTTTCGCGACCTCACCGACGGGTTTAAGATCGCTGAGGCGGATTTGCGGATCCGCGGCCCGGGCGACCTTTTGGGCACCGCTCAACATGGGTTCATCTCCAAATTCCGGGCTGCGGATCTCGTGCGGGACCTTGGACTTTTGGAGCGAGCCAGGGCAGAGGCCAAGAAACTTGCGGAGAAAGGGATCCCGCCGGGGCTTGTGGCGGAAGTGGAGCGCCGGTTCGGGAAAGATTTGGAACTTTTGGGGGTGTGAAAATGATCGATGAGCGGACCATGGCCAAAGTGGAGGCCCTCGCCGGCTTTCGCCTCACTCCCGAAGAGCGGGAGCGTCTCCGCGCTGATCTCGCTAAAATCCTCGCGTACTTCCAGAAACTTCAGGAGGTCCCTACAGATGGGGTCCCTCCCTTCTCCCCTCTTCCTGGGGTGACCAATGCTCTTCGCGAGGACGAGCCCGCTCCGTCCCTAAGCCAGGGCGAGGCCTTGCAAAACGCACCGGAAAAGGAGGAGGGATTCTTCGTTGTTCCCCCGCTTTTCCCCTCATGAGGGAGAACCCTGTGCGAACTGGGGCCGCGTGGGTTGCGGCCAAAAGCCATTTTGTCTTCATAGTGCCCGAGGGCCTTGATGGGCTAGCTGAGGAACTCCTTTCCCTTCCTGATCCCGAGTGGGTCGGACGTTACCACTACCGCGGCGAGGAGGAGCTCACCCTCCGCTATCTTTTGGCCCTGGACGCCCTGAACTTCTGTTTTTGGCCGCCCTCTTTTCCAGGGAAAACTTCCCCCTCTCCCCTTGGGGAAGAGGGTTGGGGTAAGGGGAAATGGGGTGTTCCAGGACCGGATGGAGAAAGGCTCACCGGCTACTATGCTCTGAGCTTTGCCCTGTGCCGGGTTGCCCAGGACTTTCCAGAATTTTTCGAGGCCGAAAACCTTCAGAAGATCGAGCCGGAGAAGCTCAGGGAATTCCTAGGGCCCATCCCGCTTCTTTCCTGGAGGATTGCGGCGCTACGGGAAGTGGGGGCTCTTCTTCAGCGCTTCGGTTCAGCAAAAAATTTCTTTTCCCAGGCAAAGCATTCGGCCCAAAGGCTTGTGGAAATGCTCACTTCTTATCTTCCCATGTTTCGGGATGCCGCGGTCTACTCCGGGCGTTGGGTGCCCTTCTACAAGCGCGCGCAGATCCTTGTAGCCGATCTTTGGGGCACATTCGAAGGCCAAGGGCTTGGCGAATTTCGGGATCTTTCCTGGCTCACGGCCTTCGCGGACTACAAGCTCCCCCAGATCCTTTGGGCTAGAAGAGCTTTGCGGTTCCACCCGCGCCTTGCGGAAAGGATCCGGGCGGGCGAGCTCATCCCCCGGGGAAGCGCGGAGGAGGTGGAAATCCGGGCCCTCACTGTGGTGGCCGTGGAGGAACTCCGGGAAAGGCTAAAAAGGAGAGGCCGGGAGATCTTGGCTTTTCAGGTGGATTGGCTCCTTTGGAACCTGGCCCAGGAGAGGCTCAGCGTTCCCCATCATCGGACGCTCACCTGGGCGTATTAGCCATGCCTTTTGAGGTGGTAAAAAGGATACCGGGGGCGGAGGCCCGGCTTGGCCGCCTGGTAACCGGCCACGGGGTTGTGGAAACCCCGGCGTTTGTGGCTGTGGCCACCCGGGGCATGGTGCGGGCCCTCTCCGCGGAGGATCTGGAAAACTTGGGCGTCCAGATCCTCATTGCCAATACCTACCATCTTTTCCTCCGGCCGGGTGCGGAGACCGTGGCCGCTTTGGGCGGGCTCCATGGGTTCACGGGCTTCCGCGGGCCCTGGATGACGGATTCCGGAGGTTTTCAAGTCTTTTCTCTGGGCGCAGCGAAAATCCATGGGGTGGGAAAGATCGCTTCCATCTTTCCCGGTGAAGCCCGGCCCCGGGAAACACCAGGCGTCCCCCTCGTGAAACTCACCGAGGACGGAGCCTGGATCCGCTCCATCTTCGATGGGACAAAATACTTTTTCTCCCCGGAGGAAGTGATCCGGGTGGAGAGGCTTTTGGGTGCGGACGTAATCCTCCCTTTGGACGAATGTACCTCGCCTTTCCACGACGAGGCCTATACCAAGGCGGCCATGGAGCGCACCCACCGCTGGGCCGAACGGGCCCTTTTGGCCTTTGAGCGTACCCAGGGTCTTGGTCCCAATCCCCATCAGGAACTTTGGGGGATTATCCAGGGCGGGGCCTATGAGGAATTGCGGCGCACCTCCGCAAAAACCATTGCCTCCATGGGTTTCCCGGGATTCGCCATCGGCGGCTCGTTGGGAAAATCCAAGGAGGACATGTACCGGGTGATCGACTGGACCCTGAGCGAGCTTCCAACTGATAAACCCCGACATCTTCTGGGAATCGGAACTTTGGAGGACATTGTGGAAGCGGTGAGGCGCGGGGTGGATCTTTTCGACTGCGCCGCGCCCACCCGCTTGGCCCGAAATGGAGCCCTCCTCACCCTTTCCGCACCGAACTTCAAGCTGAACATCGATAACGCTAGCTTCAGGAACGACGAGCGACCGGTGGACGAAAATTGCGACTGCCCCACCTGCCGGCGTTATTCCCGCGCCTTCCTTCACCATCTTCTCCGCACTGGCGAGCTTTCGTATTTTCGATTGGCCACGTTACACAACGTCCGATTCATGGTGCGATTCATGGCCTGGATCAGGGAGGAGCTCTCCCAGGGGCGTCTGCCCAAGTTGGAGAAGGTGGCGGCGTGAGCTCAAAGAAGGGGACACGAAAAAGGGTCGCAGTCTATACTGATGGAGCTTGCCTTGGGAACCCTGGGCCGGGCGGCTGGGCGGCGATCCTCATTTGGGGCCCATACCGAAAGGAAATTTCCGGTGGGGAACCGCAAACCACGAATAACCGCATGGAGCTCCGCGCGGCCATCGAGGCCCTCCGGGCCTTAAAGGAACCCGCGGAAGTTGACCTCTACACGGACTCCCTTTACCTCCAAAAAGGGGTCACCGAATGGCTTCCCCGCTGGAAGGAACAGGGCTGGAAAAGGAGGGAAGGAAAGAGCCTAAAACCCGTGGCCAACGCCGATCTTTGGCAGGAACTCGATGCTCTTTTGGGGAAGCATCGCGTGCATTTCCACTGGATTGCCGGACACACTGGACATCCGGAGAACGCCCGGGCCAATGAGCTAGCCCGGAAGGCCATGCGTGCCGCTGGGAAACTCAGCCCTTCCGGACCCGACTCTGAATGATCAGCGCCCGCTCGACGTCCTGGGAACGGACCCAGCCCTTTTCCATCAGGATCTCGCCGATCCGGCGCCTCCGCCCCTCGGCCTCTTGTTCCCTCAGGGCTTCCTCCACCCGCTCAGGATCCAGGGCCCCAAGATCCACGAGGATCTCGCCCAGGCGCTTCTCGCGCTCAAAATACTCCTCGAGGATGGACATGATCACCGCCGAGCGGGATTTCCGCTGCTGGAGGGCCACCTTGTCCACGAGATCCAAAAGGTATTTGTCCTCTTCGCTGTAGTACAGAGTTACCTGCATTTTTCCCCTCCCGCTAACCCCATTTCGGGGATTTAACAACCTTTTCCACTATATCCGGTTTGGGGATAAGAGGCAAGNGGGGCTAAGGGATGGCCGTAGCGACCGCCCGGGCCGCGTCCACTAAGCCTTTCCCAACCCGCAGCTCCTCCGCCTCCAGCCTCGCACAGGTGCGAAGGAGGATATCCACCGCCTGCGGGCCGGAGAGCTTAGGGTTAGCGGAAAGGATCAGGGCTAAGGCCCCGCTCACGTGAGGCGCGGCGAACGAGGTCCCGGAGAAGCTCCCCACGCCGCCCTTGGGAAGAAGAACAGGGATCTCCACACCGGGAGCGCTGAGGTCCACCTCCGGGCCGAAACTGGAGAAGGACGCGGGCCGGTCGGAGCGATCCGTGGCCGCCACAGTGAGAACGTAAGGGGAGCGGCCGAGAAGGTTCACGCCTGCCCGGCCCTCGTTCCCGGCAATGGTGACCACGATCACCCCTTTCTCCCAGGCCCGGCGGAGGGCATCCACGACCACAGCGGGCGGGGAAACTTTGGCGTAAATGCTGAGGTTGATGATCCTCGCCCCGTTTTGCACGGCGTAATCAATGGCCTGAGCCAGCTTTTGCCAATCGCGCTCGTAGAAAAGCCCCTGGGAGTCCAGGAACCGCACGTCCATGATGCGCACCCTAGGAGCAACCCCCACCAGTTCCTTGGCGTAAGCCGCGATCACCGAGGCCACCGCGGTGCCGTGGTAGTGGAGGGCGGTGCGGCGAAGATGAGCCGGGACGTTCTCACGGAAGTCCCAACCGTAAAGATCGTCGACATAGCCGTTCCCGTCGTCATCCCTGCCGTTGATGGTTTCCTTGGGGTTAACCCACCGCACCTCCGCAAGGGCCGGAAGGGAGAAATCAATTCCGGAGTCGATGACGGCCACCACNATCTCCGGGGAACCTTGGGTAATNGACCAGGCCTGGGGAGCTTTGATGCGGTCGATGTTCCAGGGGAGGGNGGGAGCGGTGAGGCTAACGCTTACCTGGCCGACCCCACCCACNGGGCCTGGCCGCAAGGCCAGGATTAGGCCCAGNCCGACCAGGAATCCCCAACCCCAAACCCTCCTCTCAATCACATTGCGATTGTATGTAGTGGCTTCCACTACATCAAGGGGACAAATGTCCAAAGGGTGAATTGGGGCTTGTTGGGGAAAGGGCGAGGCGGGGGTGGTAAACTCCGGTGTGGTTCCGGTTCTGCGTGTTCGGGATTTACGGAAATCCTACGGTCCTGTGCGCGCCGTGGACGGGGTCTCCTTCACTGTCGAGTCCGGAACGGTCTTCGCTCTCCTTGGCCCAAACGGCGCGGGCAAAACCACCACCGTGGAGATCCTGGAAGGTCTACGTCTTCCAGATTCCGGCGAAATCGAGCTTTTCGGGCGCAAAGTTAAGCGAATTGGCCCAAAAGAAAAGGCCCGGATGGGTGTTCTTCTCCAGGAGGGCGCGTTTGAACCGTATCTCCGGGTGCGCGAGGTCCTCAACCTCTTCGCCGCTTTCTTCCCCCGCAGCCTTGACCCCGATGAGGTTTTGGCGCTTGTGGGACTCACGGAAAAGAGCCGGGCCTTGGTCCGAACCCTCTCCGGAGGGCAAAAACAGAGGCTAGCTTTGGCTGTGGCCCTCCTCAACGACCCGGAGCTCCTGTTCCTGGACGAGCCCACAGCCGGGCTCGATCCCCAGGCCCGCCGCCACGTCTGGGACATCATCCAGGATCTGCGGGCTCGGACAAAAACAGTATTCCTCACTACCCACTACATGGAGGAAGCGGAAACCCTCGCTGATTGGGTTTGCATCATGGATCACGGAAAGATCATCGCCGAGGGGACTGCGCGGGAGCTCGTGAGCCGCTTCGGCCCAGCCACGTTCGTGGAATTTCCTCTTCCCCCGAACCTTTTCCCCGCTCTTTGCGCGCGCTTCCCCGGAAAGGTTCGGCAGGATGGAGAAAGGGCGAACCTCCAGGTGGACGATCTTGGCCAGGGTTTGGCCGGCCTTTTCGCCTGGGCCCAGGAGCAAGGGATCACACTTTCCCAGGTCACCCTGCGCCAGCCGAACCTCGAGGACGTGTTCCTCGCTCTCACCGGAAGGAGGCTCCGCGATTGACCGCCCCCTTCGCTTTGGCCAAAAGCTTCCTCCTCTCTTCTTTGCGGGAGTGGGATGAGCTTTTCTGGTTTTGGCTTTTCCCCATCGTTCTTTTGGCCTTCTTAGGGGTGGCCTTTGGGGGAGTCGAGCGCGGGGAAATGGAGCTTCGGGTAATTTTGGCCAACGGAGATCGCGGCCCCATTGGTCAAAGTGTGCTTGAGGGCCTTGGGGTCATGACCAAAGAGGCTAACTTTTCCCTGCGGGTCGAGGTACTTGAGGCTACGGAAAATGTGGATGAGCTCTTCTTTCGGGCCAAGAGGAAGGTGGAGGAGGGGGAGGCTCATGCTGCCCTCTTCATCCCCGCCAGCTTCTCCGCAGAGCTTTGGGAAAAGGGGTACTCCACGGTGCAAATCCTTTACCGGCGCGGGGAAAGCGGCTCAAGCACCGCTGCCTCCGCCCTCCTAGAGTTCCTCGAGGAATTCGGCCACACACTTCTTGAGAGACGGGGAATCCTTACGACAAGGATTCCAGTGGAGATGAGGATGGTGGGCGGGGAGGCCCGCCCCGTGCGCTACGTGGAGTTTGTCCTCCCCGGGATCATCCTCATGGCCTTCTTCGTATACGGCCTTTTCGGCGTGCCTGACGCGGTTATACGCGCCAAAGAGGTTGGGATCATCAAAAGGTATTTCGCCACCCCTCTTTCGGGAGAGCACTACCTTCTTGGTTTTTCCCTGAGTGCCCTTTTTGCGAACCTTATGCAGGTCTTGCTCATCTGGGCATTCGCGCGCTTTGCTTTGGGTGCGCGTTTATCCCTCCTTCGGCCGGCAACATTGGGCTTCCTTTTCCTTGCGGTTGCTACCTCCCTAAGCCTCGGTTTCTTAATCTCCGCTATCTCCCGCACTTCTCAGGGGGCCATGGCCTTTGCCACCCTCCTCAACTTGCCCGCCCAGTTCTTAGGCGGCCTTTATTTCCCGGTGACCTCCATGCCTAAAGCTCTCCAGTGGCTTTTGGTTGCCAATCCCCTCACCCATCTCGCTGAGGGCCTCCGCGCTTCCCTAGGCCTATCTACACTCGTTTATCCCCTCTGGCTAAGCCTCCTCGTCCCCCTACTTTGGATATCCGGAAGCCTCATCCTTGCAGCTCTCCGCATCCGCCTTGGGGAGGCCGGATGAAAGCCTTCGTTGCAGTCGTCCGCGGGCAGTTTCTGATCTTCGTCCGCAATCGTCTCGATTTCTTTTTGACCATGGGCTTTCCCCTCGTGTTGGTGTTCCTTTTTGGGTTTATCTGGGCTGCGCCGGAGGGCTCAGTGAAGCTCGGCGCTGTCCTCAACGGGCCCCGGGAACCTGTGCTTCAAGCCTTGGCAAATTTTCCGGAGCTTTCAGTGCAGGAATTTGCTNNNGTTAATGAGCTTGAGCAGAGTTTAGCCCGCCACTTTGTGGATTTCGGAATTGTTTGGGATGGAAATTCTCTCGTTTTCCTTTTCGACCGCGGCCGCATTCAAGATAACCCTACCTTTNAGGGCTACGCCCGTCGCATTACCCGAGCCCTGGAGCTTGAGGTTGCTGGAGCTACCGCCCCGATTCGGGTGGAGAAGGTCCATGTGGGAAAGCTTTCAACAGCTACGTGGTTCTACTA
>JGI24721J26819_10007711_pt1 | contig 10117 bp, 9 predicted proteins | sample YelNatPaOPGAMG01_FD_26819 | JGI IMG/M metagenome (IMG submission 26819)
CTTCTTTCTTATCTCTTTCAATTCCTCTTCTTTTTGCGTGGTAAATAAGCTTTAAGAGTATTGGTAGGACAGGCATCTCGCCTGTCCATCGAAGACAGGAATCTTCACCTGACAATTAAACAATTATGCATAGAATATCCACCTGTGCCACCAGAATTACATATCTTTACCAACTTATTATCCCGCGTAAAAGTTTATAGGGATGTCGAACTATTGATAATTACCCATTACCTGATTTATACTTAACTTATGCCTTAAAATAGCACATACTACGTTAAGGATGAAGATTAATGGCTGGTTCTTTGCGTTAGACCAAAGTACCCCTATTATGAATACTGACACTTATTATTTGAAGGAGGTTATTTGAATAGTGTTTAGATATATACTGCGATTTGGTATACAGCCCGGATTTCATGAGGATAGAAGACTAGAGACACTGATAGAGTTTTGTAAAGAGGCAAGTATCGATGAGGTTATGTTTTTTATTGGACCTGAGGAATTAAACAGTGGACATCTAACAAAGGAAGAAGCAGAACCATGGTTAGAGGGCATAGCAAAAGCTAAGAGGTTATTAGACCCTATTGGAATCAAGACATCCATAAATCCTTGGGCAACACTTTTGCATACTGACAGGGGGAGAAGACTGAAAAGTGGACAGAACTTTACTCTTATGGTTGACCCTTATGGGAATCGTGCCTCAGCAGTTGCATGCCCGCTATGTGAAAATTGGAGAAGATATATAGTTGAGATGTTCTCANTCTATGCATCTATAAGACCATATATGATCTGGATAGAAGACGATTTCAGATTACACAATCATGAACCTCTTATATGGGGTGGATGTTTCTGCGAATTACATATGAAGGAATTTTCAAGGCGAGCTGGTAAAATATTAAGTAGAGAAGAGTTTGTCGAAGGTATATTAAGGCCGGGTGATCCACATCCATATAGGAAGGTGTGGTTAGATGTATGCAGAGAGACTATGATTGAGCTTGCTAAAATTATAAGCGATGCAGTACATAAGGTCTCTCCAGAAACCTATGTTGGACTTATGAGTTCTGACCCTGAGGTCCACTGTATTGAGGGGAGAGATTGGCATGGAATACTAGATAACCTTGCTACTCAATCTACCCCTTCAATCAATAGACCACATCTACCATCGTATACGGAAGTAACACCACAGGTTTATATTATGAGATTTAATGCGGTTTCTAGGCTTACTAAGACTTTCATCCCAGACCATACAATGGTATACCCTGAGCTTGAGAATTTCCCCTTCTCTCTATTCTCTAAGTCAAAGGCATTCACTCGTTTTCAGCTTGAGACCTCTAGCGTCCTAGATAGTGATGGAATTACTCTAGACATATTCGATATAATGGGGAATGGCATATTATTAAGGGATGGTTATCAAGATATCCTCTCTTCTTCTAAAAATTTTATTAATGCAATAAAGACTCTTGGCATCAATTTTAAAAGGCAATATGGAGTAAAGGTCCTGGTAGACCCTAATTCTTCCTATACAATAAATACCTATTATGGTAGAAGTATGGATGAATTGCGTCCTAGAGAGACATTTTGGGCTCAACTTTTTTCCGCTTACAGTATTACAAATATATATGATGTAGATAAGGATCAAAAGGATTCTGTAGTAGCGATTTCTGGACAGTATCTAAGGAATCTTAGTAAAGGGCAGATTTATTCTCTATTCAAAAATAACTTTGTAATGTTGGAAGGAGAAGCCATCTGGACCCTATACTATATGGGTTATGGCGATCTTATTGGAATAATGAATATAAAGCTGATCAGGCATAATACAGGTATCGCCTCTTATGAGCAGGTATGCGATAATAATAAGTACTACGGTATAGAAGAGGCAAGAATGTCATCTCAGAATACAGCTGGCGATATTTTTGCTATAGAGTATAAGGAGACTCCGGACATTTTATCCCTCATAAAAGACCCTTATGGAAATACAGTTGCCAATGGGATGGCTGTATATAAAGGTAAGGCATTTATATTCCCATATGGTTTTTTTGATAATGACTTTACTGCACATAGGAATCCAATAAGACAGGAGATAGTTCAGAAGATATTAGAAAAATACTGCTATGGACAGAAGCTTACATTTGTCAGAAATCTCCCTTATGTAGGAGTATTTGACTATGAGCTGGAGGATAAAAGGGTTATGGTGCTGGTTAATGCCTCTGGGGATGATATACATAGTATGAGGATATACGCGCCTTGTTGGGATAAATCTGAACTCCAGAAGATAACGAAAGAACAGATTATACCAGCTAAAGCCAATATGAGAGCAGATAGAGACGACATAATTCTGGAAGAGCCTCTAGATCGATTAGGATTAATGGTGCTCATAGGGAGTAAATAATACAGTGGCTTGCCGACCATGAAGGTCGATAACAATTAAATAGGAAAGGATAAGAGCCACGAAGGCTTTATGTGTTTCGTGGCTCTTTTTTTAAAATGAAAGGGGTGATCTTTTGGAACTTGTACCGATAGGTGTGATACATAGTCCTTATATTAAGAGGGAAGAGGCTCCAAGACAAGGCAGATTGTCCGATAAAGAGTCTGTTTTAGAAATATATTCTGGGTTTGAAGAGGGACTTCAAGATATTGAAGATAAAAGACATATAGTTATACCTATAGTAATTCCTAATAGTTAAATTATCGCTTTATACACTATCTAAGTCAACATATCTTCTGATTATCCCCTTAAGCTCTGAGGTTGCCTTTTTTACATCCTCTTTAGATACTACTGCCGAGATTACAGCTACACCCTTTACTCCACATCTTAGTACTTCTTCTACATTCTCTAAGGTGATTCCTCCTATTGCAATTACTGGAATCTTAGAGATATTTATAATCTCTTTTAAGCCTTCAATCCCTATAACACCAACATTGTCTTTGCTAGATGTAGGGAATATACTCTGAACACTTATATAATCTGCCCCCTCTTTTTCTGCCAAGATCGCCTCTTGGCAAGATGTTACAGATGCTCCGATTATAAAATCTTTCCTAGCGATTTTTCTTGCTACCGAAATCGGGAGGTCTTCCATCCCTAGGTGAACACCATCAGCCTCAACTCCAAGAGCAATATCTAATCTATCATTCACTATAAAGAGGGCATTATACCTTCTTGTAATTTCTCTCATCTTTAGCCCAATATTGTATAGTTCTCGGCTTGTCTTCCCCTTATCCCTCAATTGGATGACTGTAGCCCCTCCTTTTAAAGCCTCTTCTGCAAGGAAGATATGACTTCTTCCTAGCCCAATCTTCTCATCTGTAATTACATAGAGGCTTAAGTCCATACTACTATATCACCCTCTTTTATTATGTCTTCTCCATTTAAGATAGCTAACTCATCAAATAGGTGCATCCTGAAACTTCCAGGTCCACTACTCCTCTGGTCTGCTCTTTTTGCTGCAGCTTTCAATGCGATAATTCCTGTTATAGATGAAATAAGCGGGTCCTCTTTTAATCCAAGTAGAGAGGCAACTATTGACCCTGCCATACACCCTGAACCGGTAATCTTTCTTAAGACCTTACTCCCACCACTTATAGAGAATACCTCTACCCCGTTAGATACAAAATCCTCTTCCCCTGTGGCAATAACGATACTACCATACCTTTTTGAAATGGACTTTACTGTTTCTATAAGTCCTTTGTTCTCCTCAGTTACTGCATCTACTCCTCTTACAGTACCTGAGTTACCTGCCAGAGCCATTATCTCTCCACTGTTACCCTTTATAACAGTAAATCTACCTATCTTTAAAAGCTCATCAACTACATAGTTTCTAAATGGAGTAGCCCCATAACCTACCGGGTCTAGGAGTACTGGGATATCCTTTTCATTTGCAGTCATAAGTGCCTGCTTCATAGCATCAAACTGTTCTTGTGATGGTGTTCCAATGTTTATAAGAAGTGCATTAGAAATGGCACACATATCCCTTGCCTCATCTGGAGACAACGCCATCACTGGACTTGCACCAATGGCGATGGTTATATGTGCCTGCTCTGGCATAGCAACAAAGTTCGTTATGTGATAGACAAGTGGTTTCTTTTCCCTCATCCTATCCCATATATCTCCCCCTTTTTTTAACATCTCTAGAATTCTATCTCCCATTTCTTCATTACCTCCAAGGATTCATAATCTGTCTCATCTATGCTGATAGGAGTAATAGCTATAAAATTTTTTCTTAAGGCATCATTTTCTGTATCTTCTTCTAGGTCATCTATTAATCTTCCACCTATCCAATAGTATTCTCTACCATATGGGTCTAAAACCTTTTTTACCCTATCTATGTATCTTCTCCTCCCAAGTTTTACAAACCTCACCCCTTTTATCTCTTCTTTTGGGACATTTGGAACATTTACATTCAAGAATATCCCCTGGGGAAGGCTGTATCTTTCTATACCTTTAATAAGAGCTTTAGAGATCTCTACTGCCCCATCAAAGTAGATACTGTCTTTCCCATACTCTATAGAGACCCCAAAGGCTTTAATACCAGAAAATGCNGCCTCTCTACAAGCCCCTATCGTTCCAGAAAGCCTTATATCATCTCCTACATTGGGTTCATCATTTATTCCAGAGATAATAATATCTACATCTCTTACCAATAGGTCTAAGGCAAGTATCACACAATCAGCTGGGGTGCCAGAGATCTTAAAAGCTTCTCTCTCCCCAAGACCAAGAGAAACCCTATCTACCTTTACTGGCCTATCAAATGTGACACCCCCTCCTACCCCAATGAGTTTTCTATCTGGGGCGACAACGTAGATTTCTCCTAAAGCAGAGATGCCTTCTATTAGTTTTCTTATCCCTATAGAATCTATCCCATCATCATTAGTTACAACTATCCTCATAATGTTACATTCCTTTTACTCTTATATTGTGATAGAGAGGTCCAAAGCCTTTACCAATATTATTTGGAGCCTCCTTTATAGCTAATGTAATAAATTCTTTGGCTATCTTCACCGCCTCAACTACACCTTTTCCCTTTGGCAAGTTCAGCAGTTATAGCACTAGAGATTGTGCATCCTGTGCCATGGGTATTCTTTGTATCAATCCTCTCCGATTCGAAGGTATGAAAATTCTTACCATCGAAGAGGATATCGATGGCTTTTTCCCCCTCTAGATGTCCCCCCTTTATAAGGACATTCTTGACACCTAGACCATAGATTCTTTTCCCTGCCTCCTTTACATCATCTAGATTATCAATCTTTATTCCACTTATTATCTCTGCCTCAAATATATTTGGAGTAATGATAAATGCCAGGGGAACAAGTTTATCTATAAATTCTCTCTCTGCATCTTCTTTTAAAAGTCTTGCTCCACTTTTAGCTACCATTACAGGGTCGATGACAAGCTTTTCTATCTTGAACTGTTCGACCTTTTCTCTAACTACATCTATTATCTCTTTGTTTGATAGCATGCCAGTTTTCACTGCATCTATTCCTATATCCTCTAAAACTGCATCAATCTGAACTGCTACCACCTCTTTGGGAAGGTCATATATCGCCTTTACTCCAAGGGTATTTTGAGCTGTAACCGATGTAATTACAGACATCCCAAAGACATTAAACACCTGGAACGTCTTTAGGTCAGCCTGGATACCAGCTCCACCTCCAGAGTCTGAACCAGCAATAGTTAATGCCCTACCTTCGTAGTTCATATACTCCTCCTTGAGATTAAATAATACAAGATACTAACTAATATTAAGGTTGGAATTGTTGAACCAAACCTAAAACCAACCTCACTAAGAATAGGAATGTGAACTCCAAAAAGGCTCTCTAGAGCAAGTCCTATATATACAAGAAAACCGATTATCCATATTATTAAGGCTCTAGTATTAAGCAGATTCTTACTATCAAAGAGTTCTTTCACATCATATCTTTTCTTTACCAAGAAGTAATCTACTAGCATTATTGCAATTAGAGAAGTAAAAGCCCCTCCAATAAGGATAAGAAAACCTTCATATTTATCTATCGGAAATACCAGAGCCAAAATAGTTCCAAGTGCCCCTACCAATAGGATTTGTTTTTTGGTATCTCCTTTAGGANAGATATTCTTATAAGTTATTGCTGCTGAATAGATATCTAAGAATGTTGTTGTTACAGTTGCAAAGACTATTATCAACATCGCGGGTATTCCTAAGCCATAGGAAGATATTATTTCTATTGGATCACTCTTACCAACTGCNACATTTGTCAAAGCTCCTACAAAATAGAAAAGACCACTTGATATAAAATAACCTATAAATGTCCCCCAGAAAGCCCCTCCTTTTCCTTTTGTAAACCTTGAGTAGTCTGCTATCAAAGGTGCCCAAGAGACTGGCATAGCTATGACCAAGTCGAGNCCAAGCATAGTCCCCATTCCTCCAGTTCCTGGCTTTGCTAGGAGCATTCTTATCGAAAAATCTTTGAGTATAACATAGGTAAGCCAGAAGCTCAAAACTAATAGTAAAATAGCTGNAACCTTTTCAAGTCCACGCCACCCCTCNGGGCCTACATATGTCCAAAGAGTAACCAAAAAACCTAGGAGAATAATCCATAAGGCATAATTCCCAAATCCCAGATGCCTTGAAACTTGATTCATAGCATTTGCTCCAGCTATCAACATTACTGCTGTCCAACCGATAAGCTGAAGATAGTTGAGGATTGATGGTAGAAAAGACCCTTTTATCCCTAATGCTCCTCTCGAAAGAACCATAGTAGGGACACCTGACTCCTCTCCCTCTATNGCAACTAATCCAATGAGGATATTCCCGATTATGTGTCCAACTATTATCACCAGTATTGCTACTAATAGAGATAAGGCTGGAGTTAATAATGCCCCCGCCCAAAACTCAGCTATGCTTATTCCAGCCCCAAACCATATGGCAAAGACCACCCAAAAATTAAATATCCTCTTTTCTCTCTCAATAGGCTCTATTGAGTATTCTTCCATATAATAATCACCTCCATAAAACTAAGACCGAAACCTCTAAGGGAGGTTTCGGTCTGTAATCTTCTGTGTTTAGCCTCCCTTCGCTAGTATTACCTAGATCAGGTTCGGCGGGTTGGAACCTCAATAGATTCCTCTCAGCCTACTCGCTAAAAGCTTTCAGCACCCCGGTAACTAATCTCAATATTCAATTTTGAGATTATTATACCCTAAAAGTAAAATTTATACAAGGTCGCGATCTTCTCCAAAAATCTATCGGCACTCTTAAATTTTCGAAAATTTTCAGGCAAAAGCTGTATTTTATTTAAATACATATAGTATTGACTTTTGGTATTATAATACTTTATAATCTAAGTAATCGGTTACTTATATGGTTATAGTGATGGAAATATGGAGAAAAAGACGATTAAATTAAGAGATATCGCAGAAAAGGCAGGGGTCTCTATAGCGACAGCTTCCAGAGTTATAAATGGCGCTGGAAATGTAAGTGAGGAGATCAAGAAGAGGGTTTTAAAGGTTACAGAAGAACTAGGATATCGTCCTAATGCTATAGCTAGGAGCTTAGCTACGAGAAAGACAGGTAACATTGGAGTACTGATAAGTAAGGTTATTAATCCTTTACCTCTTGACCCGTTTTATTCAGTAATCTTCCAATCTATAGAGAACACACTTAAAGAAGAAGGTTATAATGTAGTCTTTTCTGCCGTCTCTAATGATAATGATAGATATAGAATCCTTTCTGAAAATAAAGTAGATGGCTTTATACTCCTTGGATGTGAAATAGAAAAGGAATTGATAATTTCCCTCAAAAAAGAGAATTTTCCCATTGTTTTAGTGGATAATCATATAGATGAGATCAAGGTAGACTCTGTAGTAATAGATAATGAGGACGGGGCAAAGGAATTAGTAGAGCATCTTATCACCCTTGGGCATACGAAGATTGGATATATCTGCGAAACCTTAAATAATCTTAGCTTTTACGAAAGGTTTCTAGGGTATAGAAAGGCATTAGAGAAGTATAATATAGAATATAGCCCCAAGTTTATTCAAGAGGGAGGAAGAGGGGCACAAGGGGGGTATATGGGTATGCTCAAATTATTAGAAGGTTCGGAGCTTCCTACTGCTATATTTGCAGGGAATGATACTACCGCGATAGGTGTTATGAAGGCTGCTATAGAGAAAGGGTTAAAGGTACCTGAAAACATAGCCATAGCAGGTTTTGACGGTTTAGAGATATATTCTCATATACACCCTTCTCTCACTACAATGAGGGTATATAAAAGAGGGATGGGTAAGATAGCAGCCAGACTGCTCATCGAGACTATAAAAGAGCCTCTACGGCCAACATTAAGGTGTGTTGTATCTACTAGCTTAATTAGAGGAGAATCAGCTATCGAGATAAAGAAAATGAATATTTAGAAAGGAGGTGTATATCATCTCTCCTCTAGCGAAGCTAGTTTTTAGGATCTAAAAAATCTTTAAGGAGGTGTTTGAAAGTGTCAAGGGAGTTTTTTAAGGTTGTTGTTATTTTTACTGTGTCTGCTTTATTGTTAGGTTCTTTAGCAAGTGTGTCTTATGCTGAGAAGGTAACTATAAGGCTTGCTACCTGGGCAGGTGTAGATGAAGCTAAAGAACTCCAGGCTATTCTTGACCAGCTAAATGCTAAGTCTAATATCTACAATATTGTTCAAGAATCCAGTCCTGCCGAATATATGACAAAACTTCAAACTACCTTGGCAGCTGGCACTGCGGCAGATCTCTTTTGGGTGGCCCAAGAGTATGTGATGGGGCTTGCATCTAAAGGGGTATTAATGGACATTACTGACAGACTAAGGAAGGATAAAGAAAATCCAGCTGCTAATCTAAAGGATTATTTTAAACCAGCACTTGATAGATTCACCTACAGAGGAAGGATTTATGGGTTACCTTGGATATCTCAGCCAGTAGTATTATTCTGTAATCTTGACCTTTTTGATAAGGCAGGTCTCCCCTACCCAGATGCCACATGGGATTGGGACAAGTTTTTAGAAGTAGCCCGTAAGCTTACTATTGATAAGAATGGGAAATCTGCAAGTGAATCTGGATTTAATCCTGAAGCTACGGTACAGTGGGGGTTCAGCCTTAATGGATGGCCTCCAATTCAGATGTTTATCTGGCAGGCTGGTGGAGAAGTAATTACTCCAGATTTTAAATATTCTCCCATAGACACACCTGAAGCCATAAAGGGTGCCCAATTCTATGTAGACTTACTAAATAAGTACCATGTAACCCCTCCTCTCTCAATTATAAGAGATCGTGGCTTTGATGGAATGTATAGAAATCAGCAAGTTGCTATGTTTATGGGTGGGGCAGCTGATGATTTGGATTGGAACGTAAAATTTAGGTCTCAGGCATTCTTAGTGCCTAAAGGACCATCTGGTAAAAGAACTACATTCTCTTGGATAGGTGGAATGGCTATAAATCCCAAGACAAAGTATCCTGATATTGCATACAAGGCATTTATGGATTTGACAGAAGCTATTCATCATTGGAAGATTGTCCCTCCTAGAAAATCTCTTGCTACCAAGGCGGCTCTTATTAAGATAAATGAAAAGAAAGCACATTCATATGATGCTATAATCGCCTCGATGTCTAATGCTATAGGTTTTAGAATCTTTCCTAACTATGCAGAGTGGGATAGCGTCTTCTGGAATCAATATGTAGATCCTCTTTTAAATAATAGGGGCTCCGCCAGTGAATTGGCGCCAAAGGTAAGACCTTTATTAGAAAAGGTTTTAAGGAGTAGGTAAAAGATTTAAAATACGAGAGGAGAGAGAAGTTTCTCTCTCCTCAACTAGTTTTAGGAGGTTTATATGTCACCTTACTTGTTGACCTTTGCCAGGTATCTTATGGTTCCTATTGTTCTTTTATTATTAGGAGTAGGATTATATAAAATTCTGAGATTTTTTGGGGTAAAAGAAAAGACTGCTATGGGATACGTCCTTATATTACCTTGGTTAGTTGGTTTTGTCGTTTTTAACATCTATCCCGTTTTTGGAAGCTTAATCTTGAGTTTTACCAACTATGACCTATTTAATCCTCCCAGATGGATAGGGATAGATAATTATTTAAATATCTTCGAAAACTCTATAGATTTCTGGCCTTCTCTCAAACTTA
>JGI24721J26819_10007712_pt1 | contig 10117 bp, 8 predicted proteins | sample YelNatPaOPGAMG01_FD_26819 | JGI IMG/M metagenome (IMG submission 26819)
TTTGCCTCATCAGCCACTGGTCTCCTCTCAAAACTCGAATCCTCTAAATACTTTAAGAAGGTTGAGTTCGCCTCTCCAACATTTAGAGACTTGCGAATGAACGCAGATAGATTTAACATCAGGATGGAGATAGANGGTATACAAACAATAGAAAAAAAGCCTGTTCAGGAGGAAGATGAATTTGAAGAATAGCAACCTATTAATAATCGGCATACCCTTGATAATAATACTTGCAATTATCACATTCTATCAATATGTCTACTTGAATATACAAAAAGAGTTAGCAACAATAAAAGAAAATCAAGAGATCAAGATGAGGACCCTCGAAAAATATATCACACTAATATCCCAAAAACCTGATCTTGAAAAAGAACTTGCTCAACTAAAAGAACACAGAAAGGAAGAAGAATCCAAACTAATAGAAGGGCAAACATCTGCACTTGCATCTGCAAACCTCCAGGAAATGGTAAAAGAGATTGTAACAAAAAGTGGTGGAACAATCTCCAGCGAAAGGGTGGGAAAGACCGAAGAATACGATGGATTTAGAAAGATTAACGTCAGCATAGATGCAGTCGTCCCAGACCCTCGAGCTCTAAGAGACATTTTATACTCAATCGAGACACGAACACCATATCTTGTATTAAAAGAAGTGGACATACGAGTAAGAAACTTTAGAGACCCAAAGGAACAACAAGTAAAACTCGATGTCACTGCCCTTACAAGCAGTAAATAGGGATAAGATTAAAACATTAATCCAATGATAAAACAATTATTAAGAAACATAAATATAATTAACACATTGCTGGTAGTAACAATAATCTATTTTTTTACATACTATTTTTCACCAACACTAAACATGCAAATCAAATTCACCCCTCCTGAGCCAGATGATATTATAGAAGTCGATGAATACACAATTGAAGAACTCAGCCTTCCCTCTAATGTAGACTATATGATAATTTCCGAAGAAAACCTTTTCCATCCAGAAAGGAAGATACCCGTTGAAAAAAAGGTTGAGCAACCGCTTCCTAAACCAGAATTTGTACTATACGGAACATTAGTTTCTGAAAACATAAGTATCGCATACCTTGAAGACCTCAAGGCACCAAGAAACACACCAGGCAGAGGGAAAAGAATTATCCCTCTTAGAAAGGGACAGACATTGAGTGGTTTTAAGCTTGAAGAGATTGAGACAGACAGGATTGTCATGACGAGGGGAGAAGAGAAGATAATCGTCCCTATAAACGACCCCTCACGTCCTAAAGAGAGACAGACTGTAACAACAACCCAAACACCACCACCTCAACCACAACCAGCACCTCAACCAAGAAGGATTCAGCCAAAACATGACTAATAAAAGATTCGTATTACTCAAGAGGCATCATAATCCCCCATTCTATAAAAATATCTTTCAAAAAAAACATCATCTGTAACACCACATTCTTTATTAACCAATTTATATCCAAATGGAATGCCATCTTCAGATACAAAACCTATNTTCTTCAGTAGATTCGTTATCTCTTCCTTTGGATGNAACCACGCCTTAATCCCTACAACCTCTTTCAATTCATTAACTGCATATCTNTCGATAGCCATTAAAATAATCTTAATCAAGTTAGAGCCTTCTGTAAAAATATCCAATATCTCCAACCATCCATCCTTAATAGTCACAATCGCATATCCTTTTACACGATTAAATCTTTTAAAAACCAAAAACCTATATTTTTTTGTTGGTGAGCTGTAGTATCTCCATACTATATAATTATAATCTTTAAACAATTGCAGAGAATCATCTTCTTTTATCAAATACTTCTCTGGCATCTCATATGTAAAAAAACAATCCCATCCTTCTTCAACATCAAAAAACAAAGGTCTCAAACGCTTTTCTAACCTTTCTTTCTTATACAATTTAACAAAACTATAAGCCTCACCTTTAAATGTAATTACATGTAATCTCGCATTTCTAACTGAGGGGAATCCAAACGCAAAATCCATTCGATTATTTTCATAAAAAGCTTCACTCAATCTTAAAATAAGGGGTTTTTTACTCATCAAACGACCTCGATATTCGGGATGAGTCATGACATCACAAAATTGATAAGCCCATAAAAATCTATTTTTATAATAAAATTTCATCTTTATGCCCCCATAAAAGGCTACTATATTGCCACTAAACAAACCAACATATCCTCTTGAACCAAAAGGTGATTGTTTATATTTCCAAATAAAAACTTCTTTTCCTAAATCTTTACCAAAACAAAGTTTATAAAGAGAAATAATACCCTCAATATCACCATCTTGGTACTCTCTTAATTGAAACACTTACACATTCTCCCCTTCAAATTATACTTTCCAACAAATATAGTAAATTTTATTCTTTTATCTACACTTAAAAAATAAATATATTATTATTCTATTATATACATCACTTGCAATTAATAATATAGTTCTGTTTATAATATTAAAAGTTGCATAAATATTTACATTCATTCTTTAATTAAATAATTTTAAGTGAAAAGAAAATTTGACCTTTTTATATATTTCCTCAAAAAAGATATAAAGGCACGTTATGCAGGTTCAGGTTTTGGTTTATTATGGGCTATCCTTATTCCATTAGCACAAATTGCCCTTTTCTGGTTTGTATTCTCCGGCATCATGAAGGCTCGTCCTTATAGCAATACTCAAGTACCATACATATATTTTCTTCTCTCATCTTTCTTTTTTTGGTTAGCTTTCTCAGAAGGGATTATAAGGTCTTCATCCATCATAATAGAGAATGCAGAGATTATTAAAAAAATCCCCTTCCCTAACATACTTTTACCAATAACCGTAATATCAACAAGCTATCTACTTAATTTTCTTGGCTTTGTCTTTTTTTTAATAATTTACACTATATCAACGGGAGTCAACCCCTTAATCATTCTTGTCATACCCATTATCCTTTTTCAGTTTATATTTTCTATTGGCATTGGTATATTCATAGCCTCAATCGTCCCCTACGTGAGAGATATAAATCAGGTACTTGGATATATTTTACAAGGCATGTTCTTTCTATCTCCGATAATCTATAGTATTGAATCAGTCCCTGAGCGCTTCAAAACAATCTTCTATTTGAATCCTATAACATACTTTGCATCTTCATACCATAAAATTATACTTCTTAGAGAAATGCCACCTTTTAACTATCTTATTACGATAATAATTAGTTCCTCTGTAGTATTACTTGTTGGATATTATACATTTAAAAAGCTCAAAGAAGGATTTGCAGATGTCCTATAAAGATGAAGTTGTAAAAGCTGAAAATTTAACCAAAATCTACAAGTTATATAACAAACCGATAAATAGACTTAAAGAAATTATTTTTAAAAAGCCATTTCATATGCAAATTATTGCTTTAAAAGGAATAACTTTCAATCTAAAAAGAGGTGAAACTCTTGGCATTATCGGCGAAAATGGCGCTGGCAAAAGCACACTTCTTAAGATACTTTCAAAAACTTTAACCCCTACCAATGGCTATTTTGAAATGAATGGCCTTGTTTCATCTTTATTAGAACTTGGTTCAGGTTTCCATCCTGAATTTACAGGTATTGATAACATCTTTTTCTATGGAGCTTTGATTGGTTTAGACAAAGAATTTATGAAAAAGAAGATTGAGGAGATAATTGACTTTTCAGAATTAAAAGATTTTATCAATTATCCCATTAAAACCTACTCAACAGGTATGTATCTGAGGCTTGCATTTTCAGTCGCAACATCAGTAGATCCCGATATACTCATAATAGACGAGGCATTATCGGTTGGTGATCAATGCTTTCAAAAAAAATGTTTGGACAAAATGGACTCATTCAAAAAAAGAAACAAAACTATAATCTTTTGTTCACATGACACATACCAGATAAGGATGTTTTGCGAAAAAACCATGTGGTTACATAATGGAAAGATAAAGATGTTCGGTAAATCTGATGATGTTATTAACGCATATACAAATCATTCTCGTGAAAAATCCGAAAAATACAAAACAAATACTGAAATAATAAATCCAGAAGCATCTCAAAAAGACACCTTTATATTTATAAATGATTTAACTGCCACACAAAAAGACAACAAAAGCATACTGATTGAATTTAATGTATCCACATTAGAACCTTTCGAAGGACATATCGGATGGTCAATTTTAAGAAGAGATATGTTACAGATATCATTTATAACCACTTACATGCAAGGGCTAAAACCCATAAAATTCGAAGGTTCTCAAAAAGTTAAAATAATAGTAGATAACCTAAACATTGTAAATGACAATTATTTCATCTACGTAGGCATCTTCGATAAAATGGCTTATAAACCAATAGCAGTAGAATCGATAGACCATCCTATACATACAGGTTATGAGATACACAATTCTCTAAGTTTTTTCGATAGTAAATTCATTGTAGAATGACCAAATGATTGATTTAACCATATCTATAGTGACCTTTAATTCTGAAAATTTCATAAAAAATTGCATTAATTCAATTATCGAAAATACTAAAGAAATAAGTACTGAAATAATCGTAGTAGATAATCGCTCAGAAGATGGAACTTCTAAAATAATCAAAACATATTTTCCAAATGTTACCTTAATAGAAAATAGAGAAAACGTTGGCTTTGGCAGAGCACATAACCAGTCATTCAAAATATCAAAAGGTAGATACTTCCTTGTTCTAAATCCTGATACCATTATCTTCCCAGATACCTTAAATAAGATGGTAAAATTCATGGACGAAAACAGAAATGTTGGCGCTTCTGGATGTAAAATTTTCTGGGACAAAGAAAATAATTTCATGTTCCCAGATTTAAAGATTCACTCTCTTAAAACCGCAATATTCCAATTCACACCGTTTTGCCGTTTTTTCCCTAACAGTATGTTCTCAAGATGGTATTGGAAGTCTGCTAACATACTATGGGACTCAGATAAACCAATCAATGTAGAAGGTGTAACAGGTGGCTTAATCATGTTAAGAAGAGAAGCCTTTGAAGCTGTAGGTTTGTTTGACGAAAATTTCTTTCTCTTCTTTGAAGAACATGACCTCTTACGTCGTATTAAAAAAAAGGGCTGGGAAATATACTATCTTCCAGAACCTAAAATACTTCATTATTTTGAAGAAAGCGTTAGAAATAGTCCAATTGACATAAATACCGTATACAATAAAAGCGCCCTCTACTACTATGAAAAACACTACAAAAAATTCGGTTACCATTTCATAAAATTACTTTTCAAAATCAACAAATTTCTTAACAAAATTGATAATTATCTGAAAATTTCTTACATACACAAAAATCTCCAACATAAATATCCAGAAGACGGTGAATTCATTATAAAATGGCATAAAGAAGAACATGTCAAAAAATATCTTTTAGAAATATCTTACTCACCTGAATTTGCTGAAAGAGGAGGAATGTATACCGCTACAAACATCCTATCAATTAAAAGCGATATATTAAAAAAATTACCAAACAAAACTGGTTTTATTAGAATCACCCCTATTTATAACGGCAACAAAACTGGTAAGATATTAAAAATTATAAAAATCTCCAGAATCGGATAAAATAATCAGATTAAATAGAAAAACGGAGTTTTTTATATCCTTCTATCCCTTTCTTGTTAGCATTTAATTCAACAAAATCTCTTATAGTACGCAAAAATATATTCATCTTATTGTGATTATAGTAGAAAAGTTTTCTATGCCAGCGTAAAAGTGTCTTAAGGTCATTCTCACAAGTATAATAAGGGAATGGTAAATCAGTTAACCAGTAATCGTCGTTTATAAAACCTTTTTCTTTAGCAATATAATATATCCTCGTACATGGAGTAATCATTGTAATCTGTGGTAGTATTATATCAGGGTCTATCTTCTTTAAAAGTTTAATTGTCTCATTTATACTTCTCTCGTCCTCACCTGGATTACCCACCATTAAAAAAGCACCAGTTATAATCTTTAATTCCTTTGTCATATTAAAAGCCTTTATAACCTTTTCTTCATTAATTACCTTATATATATTAGAAAGTACAGCCTTAGAACCAGACTCAACACCATATAAAATACAACAACATCCAGCCTGCTTAGCATGTCTCAACATCTCCTCAGAAACAAAATTAACAGATGTCTCAAAGCCCCACATTACATCCAAATTGCGTTTAACGATTTCTTTAGATATTGCTATCACCCTTTTTTGATCGATCGTGAATATATCATCCACAATAATAATAAATTCCACATTAAAACATTTCTTGAGCAACTCTATCTCATCTACTACATTCTGAGCACTCCTTGCTGTCCATTGCCTTTTCCATATAAGTGGAGAGGAACAATAACCACAATTTCCATTACATCCTCTCGATGTTAATATAGTTGCATATTTAGGAATTTTTTTAATACCTAATTTACTCGAAACCAAATTCATAAAACTCCATCCATTATAATCATCAAAATCTACAAGATGGCGAGCAGGGAATGGAAGACTATCAAGGTCTTTTATCCGCTCCCTTTCGTCATTTCTTTTAACTCTACCTTTATCAAGGTAAGCAATGCCTTTCACATCGCTTAAATCTTCTCCACTCTCCCAAGCTTTAACTAACTCAAGCATAGTTATTTCACCTTCGCCTAACACAATAGCATCAGGTTTAAAATTAATCAAAACCTGTTCTGTCATCAATGAAGGATGCGGTCCTCCAAGAACAATCTTTATTGAATTATCTATTCTCCTTATTAACTCTATCAACCTGAACCAACTTGCACGTTGATCACTCAAACACGTTATACCTACAATATCAGGAGATATATCCTTTATTAATACCTCCAACTTCTGATAAGAATAATTCTTAGCATAAGCATCAATAATAGAAACATTATATCCATGCTTTTCTAAAAAAGAAGCTATATAACCTAAACCGAGAGGCATTGTATAAGTTTGTATCGGCTCTTTTTCTAAAAACCTACTATATCTTCCATGACAAAATGGGGGTGGATTAATCAACAATATCTTCACAGAATAATTTTACACAATGCCTCCATCATTATTCAAACAATACTAAAACAAAACTAAATTTATATGATATATTAGATTAATGATATAAATGCCAAAGATCTAACATTTAAAGGGAGAAAGTATGATTAACATATCAAAAATTTCAATCTTAATATTCACTTCTTTTATCTATTTAACAACAGCCTTTCTAAACAATTCAGATGCCTCAATAAACATAAGAGAAAGGGCTAACATGTATAAATCATTTTTAAGTTTACCGATTTATTTCATACAAAACAAAGGACAGACTAACAGTAAAGTTAAATATATCGTAAACGGATTAGGAAATAGCATGTTTTTTACTGAAGATGGAGTATATTTAGTGTTAAATCAAATTAATGAAAATAGAGAACAAGATTCAAAATTAAAAACCCTCATCACAAAATCTGATACTAATGACCAGAAGATTGTAACTGAGGTTTTAAGACTCATCCCTGTAAATGCCAACAAAAATTCTGAAATAATAGCAGAAGACATACTCGAAAGCAAAGTAAATTACTTTATAGGAAACAACCCGGAGAAGTGGAAGACAAACATACCGACATTCAAAAAAGTAAGATACAAGGAGCTATATGAAGGTATAGATTTAGTTTTTTACGGAAATCAGAGACAGCTCGAATATGACATCATAGTAAAACGAGGCGGTAACCCATCGAGTGTTACATTCGAGTATCAAGGAATAACAGAACTGAATATAGACGATAGAGGAGATCTTGTTGCAACACTTCCATCAGGGAAGAAAATAATACAAAAAAAACCCGATATATATCAAAAGGTGGGAGACAGAAAGGTAAAAGTATATGGAACATATAAAATCATAAAAGAAGATGATAGATATATGTTTAGCTTTGAATTAAGCGAGTATGACAAGCGACATCCTCTCCTGATCGACCCTGTACTTATTTATTCAACATATTTAGGAGGAATGTACATTGATAAAAGTTTAGATATTGCAGTAGATAACCTAAACAGCCCTTACATAACAGGTTTTACCTGGTCAACAAACTTCCCCACACATAATCCACTTCAGGAAAACTTCGAAGGAAATATTGATGTATTTGTAACTAAACTCAACCCATCAGGAGACAACATCATCTACTCTACATTCATAGGTGGCGACGACGAAGATGCAGCCAATAGCATAGCAGTAGACCCATCTGGCAACGCCTATATAACTGGCTACACACGCTCTCCTAACTTCCCCACCCTCAACCCACTACAAGATACCTTAAAAGGTGCTGCCGATGCATTCGTCNTTAAACTCAACCCATCAGGAGACAACATCATCTACTCTACATTCATAGGTGGCAACGACGAAGATGCAGCCAATAGCATAGCAATAGACTCTTCTGGCAACGCCTATATAACTGGATACACTTGGTCAGATAACTTTCCCACTTATAATCCCATTCAGATAACTCAAAATGGAATGTGCGATGCATTCGTATTAAAAATCGGGAAAACCTACACACTCTCAATTAGTAAAACGGGAAATGGAGATGGCATAATAACAAGCACACCGTCTGGAATAGACTGTGGTAACAAGTGCACTAATGAATACAGCGAGGGAACAACGGTAATATTATCAGCAGAAGCTTACCCTAATTCAACTTTTGAAGGATGGGGGCTCGATTGTTCTACTTGTGGAAATAACAGCCTATGTCAAGTCACGGTCAACAAGGATATAAATTGTTCAGTCAACTTTAATCTTTACACACCAAAAAGATACACTCTAACAATAAATAAATCAGGTTCGGGTTCTGGCACAATCACGAGCAACCCACAAGGCATATACTGTGGAGATGATTGTACTGAAACATATGATGAAAACACATTAATTACACTAACAGCTGATCCAAATATCTACTCTACATTCTTGTATTGGTCAGACGACTGCTCAAACTGTGGCGCAAACACATCATGCCAAATAACGATAGATGCTGATAAAACATGTTCAGCAATATTTAGTATTAAGCAATACGAGATTATAACATTAGTAGACCCTCCAGATAGTGGGAGCATAACATGTAATCCTAATCCAGTAAATCATGGTGACCGGTCATCATGCACAATAAATACAAATGTAGGTTATAAGCTTCAGAGTATAGAAGGCACTTGTGAAGGCAGCATTATTAACACCACATTTACAACAATGCCTATAACAGCACCTTGTACAATAATTGCCATCTTCGAACCTATTAAATATACGTTAAAAATATCAAAAAAAGGTACAGGAGGGGGGGACATCATAAGCAATCCAGAAGGGATAGACTGTGGTTATGATTGTGAAGAAGAATATGAATATGGAAAAGAGGTATCATTAACAGCATCACCTGATGACTCATCTACATTTGTAGCATGGTCAGATGATTGCTCAAATTGTAGCACAAATAATATATGCCAGGTAAAAATGGACAACCAAAAGAATTGTACAGGCGTTTTCAACTTAAAAACACATTCAGAATACTATTATAAGTTAACAGTCATAAAGACTGGTACAGGAAATGGTATCATAACGAGTACTCCTAAAGGCATAAATTGTGGTAATGACTGTGAAGAAGATTATCCTAAAACAACAAAGCCAAAGATAGTAAGACTCAAAATAAAACCAGATAAATATTCAACATTTCTTGGTTGGGGAGGAGATTGTTTCAGTAATGGTCAAAAGACTACATGTAAACTAAAGATGGATAACAACAAAAATGTTGTGGTAAATNTTGGAATTCCTGATATAGTTATTCAACCAACAGAATATGATTTTGGAGAAGTAAAAGTAAAAGAAGCATCTACTAAAGAAGTATTTACAATATACAATTACGGACCAGGCGATTTAAAGATATTAAAAACAAAAATTGTTGGGAAAGACTCAAAGATGTTTAAAATAAGCGGGCTCAAAAAGAAGATTAGAAGAGGTGATAGTTGTAAATTCAGGGTAACATTTAAACCAACATCTATAGGGTCAAAAACGGCTAAGATACAAATAATCTCCAACGACCCAGAGAATCAACTCATTGAAATATACCTAATGGGGAATGGAATATAGTTATAATAA
>JGI24721J26819_10007725_pt1 | contig 10108 bp, 18 predicted proteins | sample YelNatPaOPGAMG01_FD_26819 | JGI IMG/M metagenome (IMG submission 26819)
ATTGGTGCTACTCGTGGTTCAAAGCATGTTGCGCTAAAGTGATTTTATGAAGACTGCTTCTGCTATTTTAAAAGATGCAAGGGTTTCTCTCAAACATTCTGTTGCTATTTGTAAAGAAATTAGGAATAAAAAAGTTGATAAAGCTAAGAAATTTTTGGAAATGTTAATAAACAAGAAAATTAGTTTGAACGGAAAGTATTATACAAACGCAGCTAAACAAATCTTGGAAATTTTAAAAACTGCAGAAGCAAACGCAAAAGTAAAGAATTTAAACTCTGAAAGACTTTTCGTTAAAATTGCTAAAGCTGATAAAGGAAGGGTTTTTGTAAGACCAAAATCAAGATGGCGCTTTAGAGGAAGGAAAGCAAAAGTTACAAGGATTGAAATAAAACTAGAGGAGAGATGATGGCCATAGAGAAGCTTTTTATAAAAGAAGGAATAAGAGAAGCAGAAGTTGAGGAGTTTTTATCGAAAAAATTTGAGAAAGCTGGCTATAGCCATACAGAAATTCAAAGAACGCCTTTAGGAATCAGAATAATAGTTTATGCTCATAAGCCCGGTTTGGTTGTTGGAAAATCTGGGAAGAAAATAAAGGATATAAGCGAGGAAATAAAGCAGAAATTTGGGTTTGAGAACCCGCTATTAGATGTAAGAGAAGTGGAGCAGCCTTTGCTGGATGCAAACATAGTTGCAAGAAGAGTTGCAAGGGCTATAGAAAAGGGAGTAAACTTCAAAAAAGTTGCAAATTATTACTTGGAAAAAGTTATGGAAGCAGGAGCAATAGGAATTCAGATAAAAATTGGTGGTAAACTTGCAGGAAGCGAGAGAAGCAGGTTTCAAAAGTTTAAAAAAGGTTTTGTTGCTTTTTCTGGGGAATATGCTGAAAGCTTGGTTGATGTTGGTTATGCTCAAGCAATGATTAAGCCTGGAATAGTTGGAATTCAGGTTCATATAATGAAAGAAGCTCCAAAAGAGTTCGAGTTTGAAAAGGGAATTAAAAAAGAAAAAGAATTTAAACCTGAAAGTGAAATAGAAAAAAAGGAGGAAAGCGGTGAAAAAGAGCTTTCTCAGGCTGAAAAGTGAAGTTTTAGGTTTCTTCTATAGTTTATTTTCAAGGGTTTGTTCATACATATGGCAGCTTTAAAAGTAAAGCAACTAAGAGAAATGAAGGTTGAGGATTTGAATAAAAAACTTTCAGAGTTAAGACTAGAACTTTTAAAAGAAATGTCAAACGTTAAAATGGGAAGGCCGATTAAAAACCCTGGAAAAATTAGGGAATTGAAAAGGAGTATTGCAAGAATTTTGACTATAAAAAAAGAAAAAATTGGGGGAAAGAAATAAAGATGGCAGAAGTTTGCCCTAAGTGTGGACTTCCTCTTGAACTTTGTGCTTGTAAAGCTATAGAAAGGGAAGCAGAAAAAATCAGAGTTTTCGTAGAAAGAAGAAGGTTTGACAAACCAATAACAATAGTTGAGGGAATAAAGGAAAACGTGAAAGAAATTACTTCTCAGCTTAAACAAAAGCTTGCTTGCGGCGGAACTTTTAAAAAAGGACATATAGAATTGCAAGGCGACCACAGAGCAAAAATAAAAGAGTTGCTAGTCAGGCTTGGTTATTCAGAAGATTTGATTGAAATAGTATAGCTTTAAGGCAAGAGGAAGTGAATTATTTAGTTTTAATTAGCTTTTGTCTTTTGTTCAATGTTTTTAATCATTAAATTAAAACTAAAATAATTAATTATATGCCGATTTCACCAGAAAACTTAGTTAGACATGAGTTGATTGGTCTTGAGGTAAGGATAAAGGAAAGTACTGACCCCACTCTTAAGAATTTGAAAGGCAGAATAATAGACGAGACATACAATACTTTTAAAATAGAAACAAAAGAAAAAGAAAAAATTGTTCCTAAAAAGAATTGCATATTTATATTTATTTTGCCTAATAAAACAAAAGTACAGGTTGACGGCAAAATATTAATTGCAAGACCTGAAGATAGGATTAAAAAGAAGTTCAAGAGATGGTAAGATGAAAGATATAGGCATAGAGGCCAAACCACCAGAAAAAGAATGTAAGGATGAAAAGTGCCCTTGGCATGGTAAGCTTAAGATAAGGGGAAAAGTTTTGGAGGGAAGAGTAGTTTCAGTTAGAGCTCAGAAGACTGCAATAGTAGAGAGAGATTATCTTCACCATGTGCCTAAGTATGAAAGATATGAAAGAAGACATTCTAGAATACCAGCTTATAATCCTGAATGTATAAACGCAAAAGAAGGCGATAGAGTAAAGATTGTTGAGTGCAGGCCTTTGAGCAAGACAAAAAGCTTTGTTGTTATAGAAGTTTTAGGTGAAAAAGAATGAGTTTTCTAAAGCCTGATACTACTTTTTTAAAAATAATTTTGGAATTGAGTAAAGAAGAAACTTTAACAAGGGAAAGTATAGCAAAAATTGTTGAACCAGAATTTCCTTACATACCTAGACCTGAAAAGTATAAATTGGCTTTATATGGTGCAGACACTTATGCAAAAATTCTAGAAAAGTGCGGCTATGCTATAAAATTAAGTTTTAGAGGAAGAAATTATACGTTACAAATTACAGAAAAAGGAAAAGAAGCTGCTAAAAGGTTAAAAGAGAGTGAGAAGAATGAAAGCAGTTAAAGCAAGAATAACAAAAGCGTTGAACGTTGGTAGCTACATAAATTGTTCTGATAACACAGGGGCAAAGGTTTTGCAGATAATTTCTGTTTTTGGTTATAAAGGAATAAGGAGAAGGCAGCCTAAAGCAGGAATTGGAGATATGGTGAAAGTAACAGTAAAGGAAGGAGACGTAAAAATAAGGAAGCAAGTTTTAAACGCAGTAATAATAAGGCAAAAGGCAGAGTACAGAAGATTAGAAGGAATAAGAGTAAAGTTTGAGGATAATGCTGCTGTTATAGTTGATGAAAACGGAGAGCCAAAAGGAACTGAAATAAAGGGGCCTGTTGCAAAAGAGGCTGTTGAAAGGTTTTCTGCTATAGGAAAGATTGCAAGTATAGTGGTTTAGTCAATTGGTGAGAAAAAAATGAAAAAACCTAAATCCAAAAAACCAAGAAAACAAAGGAAGTTTTTATACAAAGCTCCTTTGCACTTAAGAAGAAAAATAATAGCTGCTCATTTGTCAAAAGAGCTAAAAGAAAAATATAAGACAAGAAGTTTGCCTTTAAGAAAAGGAGATGAAGTTGAAATAATGAGAGGAGAATTCAAGAAAAAAAGAGGAAAAATTTCAAGAATCGACACAAAAAAATACAAAGTTTACATAGAAGGAATAACAAGGAAAAGGACTGACGGAACAGAAAGGCAAGCTCCTATTCATCCTTCTAATCTAAGAATAATCAATTTAAACCTTGAGGATAAAAGAAGAGTTAAAATAATCGAAAGAAAAATGAAGGGAAAACATGAAGCTTAAAAGGTTGCTTGCACCAGAATTTTGGAAAGTACCTAAGAAAGTTTTAAAGTTTACTGTTAGCCCTAGGCCAGGACCTCACAAAAAGTTTGAATGCATTCCTTTGATGATAATAGTAAGAGATGTTCTTAAGCTTGCTGAAACTGGGAGCGAAGCAAAAAAAATAATTAAAAAAGGAGAAATTTTGGTAGACGGAAAAAAGAGAAAGGATCATGCTTATCCTGTTGGGCTTATGGATGCTGTTTCTGTACCAAGAATTAAGAAGTATTTTAGGGTTATACCTGGAGAGAAAGGTTTGGAACTGGTTGAAATAGAAGAAAGTGAAGCTAACAAAAAAATTTGCAGGATAAACAGCAAAAAAGTTTTAAAAAAAGGAAAGATTCAGTTAAACTTACATGACGGAAGGAACATATTAGTTGAAAAGGATGATTACAAAACTGGAGATTCTCTTCTTATAGAGGTTCCTTCTCAAAAAATCCTTCAGCATATTAAACTTAAAGTTGGTTCCTTAGGGATAATTTTGAAAGGGAAAAATTCTGGTAAAAAAGCAAGAGTTGAGGAAATAATTGAAAGAAAGAGCTTAAGAGAATCAAAAAAAGTTTTGTGTGATGTTGAAGGAAAAAAGGTAGAAATAAACAAAGATTATTTTTTTGTTTTAGAAGGAAGTGAGTGAGAGAAATGGAAGAGAATCCCATGAGAAGTATAAGAATAGAAAAAGTGACTTTGAACGTAGGATGCGCTGCTGACCTTCAAAAAATAGAAAGAGCAAAAAAGCTTTTGGAGTATTTGACCGGAAAAAAGGCAATAATAACAAAATCTAAAAGAAGAAGCACTTTTGGTGTGGCAAAGGGCAAGCCAGTTGGTGTAAAAGTAACACTAAGAAAAAAGGAAGCAGTAGAATTTTTAAAGAAAGCTTTAGAAGCGGTGGATAAAAAAATTGAAGCATCGAAATTTGATGATAATGGGAATTTTAGTTTTGGTATAAAGGAATACATAGAAATCCCTGGCGTTAAATATTCGCATGAAATTGGAATGCTTGGCTTAGATGTTTGTGTTAGTCTTGAAAGGCCTGGGTTTAGAATTGAAAGAAGGAGGATACAAAAGAGGAAAATACCAAAATCTCATAGAATAAGCAAGGAAGAGGCAATAGAATGGGTTAAAAAAAGTTTTGGAGTTGAGGTTTTTGGCTGATTTAAAATTGTTGATTTTGGCAACAAAAATTAATGGAATACTGTTTAAAAAAGCAGAAATGGCTAAAGATTTAAGAATATATGAAGAGGTTTTTGTGAATTTTTTTGAAAGTGAAGAAAGCATATTAGAAATTTTAGGAAGCATAGGTGGTTAGCTTGAAAAAATACGGAAAGGCAACAAAGTTTTGCAGAAGATGCGGAAAGAAAAGAGGGGTTATAAGAAAGTATGGTTTGTATTATTGTAGACAATGCTTTAGAGAAATAGCGAAGAAGATTGGTTTCAAGAAATACTCTTAGCAAATAATAAAAATAATGAAAATAATTTTATTATATGTTTGAAGAGATTTCACTCTTTGTTGCATTCTTTGGCTCTTCTCTTGCTGCCATTTGGGATTTGAAAACTACAGAAATTCCTGATAAAATTCCTCATACAATGATTCTAATAGCAATAATAATCGCAATCGCAAGAAGCTTTTATGAGCAGAGCTATCTACCATTAATCAACAGCTTAGTTTGTGGTGGTCTACTTTTTGCTTTTGGCTTTATTCTTTATTATTCTGGGCAATGGGGCGGAGGCGATGCAAAAGTTTTGAGTGCCATTGGTTTTTTAATTCCAAACATGCTTAAAAATTCTTGGTTTGAAAAGTTCTTTCCTTTTCCTTTGGCTGAAATGGTTAGCTATACTATAAACGTTTTCTTTATAGGAACTTTCTACATGCTCTTGTATTCTTTCATCCTAGCTTTACTTAACAAAAAGATTATTTCATTTTTTTCAAAGGAAGTTAAGGCCAGTACAAGCTTAATAGCAATTTTTTCCTTAAGCTTATTCTTTATTTTCATAGGGCTTAACATATATCTTTGCTACGTGTTTGAAGTACCTGTAAGTTTAAAGTTTGTTCTAACAAATTCTTTTCTTCCTTTAATTTTCACAGTAGGAATTTTCTTGATCTGGAAGTTTACAAAATCAGTAGAAGAAGTTGGGTTTAAAAAAAGAATTCCAGTTTCGAAATTAAAAGTTGGCGACGTGTTAGCTGAGAGTAAAATATGGGAAGGAATTACACAAAAGGATTTGATAAAAATAAAAAAATCTGGGAAAAGGTATGTTGTCATAAAAGAGGGAGTGAGGTTTGCACCAGCTTTCCCCTTAGCTCTATTTTTTACTCTGTATTTTGGGGATATTTTTCTTTTTTTATTCAGGCTTGCAATTTAAAAATTTGAAAAACTAAATATATTTTATGAATTTTGGGTTTAGAAATTTTTTTGATTGGTTTTTAGGGTTATTTGGGTACAGAAAAAACATAAGGTTAGGAATATACGGAGAAACTAACGTAGGTAAAACAACTCTTGCTAACAGAATTTCTTTGGATTGGACAGGGGAAGAAGTAGGAAAAGTTTCAGAAATTCCCCATGAAACAAGGACTATTCAAAAGAAAGAAAAGATAGAAATAAAACTTAACAGCAAGAAAATCGTTTTAAATCTTTTGGACATGCCCGGCTTAGCAACAAAAGTAGATTACAGAACTTTTTTGAAGTATGGTTTAAGTAAAAAGCAGGCAAAAATAAGGGCAAAAGAAGCTACAGAAGGGATAATAGAGGCTATAAAGTGGCTAAGCAACGTTGATGCTGTTTTGGCTGTTATGGACGCTACTCAAGACCCTCTAACTCAAGTTAACATAACTTTGCTTGGAAATTTGGAAGCTAGGAAAATACCGGTTATTTTGGTTGCGAATAAAATCGATAAGAAAAAAGCAAAGCCTAATGCAATAAGGGAAGCCTTTCCACAATACCCTGTTGTTGAAGTTTCTGCTTTGAAAGGCAAAAATATGAATGAGCTTTACGAAGCAATAGCAAAGTATGCAAGGAGGGGAAAATGAAGCTGAAATTGGATTTTGTTTCATCTTCAACTTTGGACGGAAAACCAAAAAAGGAAAGGATAAACTATATACTGAGTAAAGTTAAAGATGGCTCTATTCTAGTTATGGACGGAGTAATGAGTCCTGACGAAGAACTTGACTTGATAAGGGAAACTATGAGAAGGGTTGATGACGGGTTTCCTGGAATAGAGGTTTGTAGCCTTAAGAAAAAAGTTAAAGGGTTTCAGTTGTTTATGGAAAGATTGTCAGATCAAACAGCAAAAATACAGCAAATTTTTACTAGAAGAACTCCTGATAAAAAACTTAAGTTTGGAATTACTTTAGTTGGTCCTGCAAAGTATATAAAGAAGATTAAGAAGAATCCAAATTCATTTTCTGTTCTAACAGAGGTTTAATCATGCATAAGTGTATAAGATGTGGTAAAGTTTTTCAGGATAATGATGAGTCTATACTAAGAGGTTGTACAAATTGTGGCTCAATATTTTTCCTCTACTTAAAAACTCCTGAAGAGAGTCAACAGCTAGAAGAGATAAAGAAGGAATTGGAAGAAAAGAAAACTACTCTTGAAGAGGAAATAGAGAAGAAGATTAAGGAGATAAAAGAAGAGAAAAAGGTTGAGAAGAAGAAAGTTAAAAGACCAAAGTTTGGAATAGAGACTGTAAGAATTCCTAGAGAAGGGGTTTATGAGATTAATCTTGATGCTCTAATGAAAAAAAGGCCTTTGATAATCCTTGAAAAAGGAAAGGTTTACTTTGTTCACTTGCCTTCTGTTTTTGAAAAAACAAAAGAATCATAAAATTCCAAGTTCTTTATCTTTCTCAACTTTTTCTTTTAATTCTGGTTTAATTTCAAGAAGCGAGTTAAAAAGTTTTTCCTTATATTCTTCTGTTATTAGTTTATCGTCAGCAATCGTTTTGAGAAGAATAAAAGTGTCCATACTAACATCAGCTTCCCTATGGTTTTCTTTTTCTAGGCAGTTTTCAAGCTCTATGCCAAAAGCTTTTCTGCATGCTTCAGCTAAAGTGCTTGCTGTGATGTTATAGATTTCTGCGACAACAACCTGCTCAGGATAAGCAACATTTTGCTTTTTTATAATGTCTTCTTTCATCCTTTCTATTAGCTGATGAATAGCCTTAAAAACACACTCTTCTCTTTTGCAGGGAAGCATTTTTATCTGTTAATATTTTTTGTTTTTTCTCTTAATAGCCTTATTGCTATAAAAGCTTTTGATTGATAAACGTGTATCAATCAAAATTCTATGAGTTTTTCTTCCTGCTTTTGCTTTTGCTAGCGAAGAGCTTGTTCCTGCATTTCCCTAAACTTTTCTTGAATTTGGGCAAAAGATGCAGTTGTTTGTCTGTAAAACTCAAAAGCCATGTAAAAGACCAAGAAAATCATGAATAGCATTATTACAAGCTCCACTAGCATTAAGGCTGTTCCTGTCATATCCATTATAATGTTTTAACTAATATTTAAAGATTACTATTCTTTAGTGGTGAATTAATAATATTATAGATTATATATTTTAAACTAATTTAAATTCCTTAGGCATTTTTCCAAATCTTTTGACAAATTCCTTAGGCCAGTATTTTGGGTCCAAACCTTTTTGAGCAAGAAAGGCAGCTGTCCATCTTTCCAAACCAATTCCTGAGCATCCTGTCCAAACTTCTTTTCCACTTACTGTCTTAAAGTCCCAAGCATCGCTAAACTTNGTNCCTGCTACTGTTATGTTTTGGAATTCAAGCCATTCAGANTTTTCTCTAGAGCCCCTAAAAGGAAGCCATGCCTCAAAATCTATTGTTCCTTTTTCTTTTTCTGCTTCACCAACTTGGCCTGCTTGAGCCATGTACCAAGGAGTTACCCAAGCCATTCTCCATTCTATGTCTAAAATTTTTTCAAAAATCTGTTTATACCTTTCAACAAGCTTTTCTCTAATATCTATTGCTTGATCTTTTGTTCCAAGCCAGATTATTTCTATTCTGTGAAACTCGCAAACTCTCTCTATTCCATGCAAACCTCCTGCCTCCCATCTCATGCTCGTTCCTGAGGCATCCCAAACTTTTATCGGCAAATTCTCTTCTTGCAAACTTTTCTTTTCAAAATACCAGTAAAAAGGAGGGCATTGAGCAAAGCAAACTCCTGCTCTTGGTGCTTCAAGCTTTTCCTTTAGTTCTTCATAAGGAATTTTATTGGTTACTTTGACATAATCTGCAAAACCTTCCCAGTATTCTGGGTCATAAGTTAAAGGTTTGCTAACGTAAAAAAATGAGTTGGAAGAGCCAGGAACATGACCTGTGCGAAGCCAAACTTCTAAAGGAGTAACTTTTGGAAGAATTACTTCCTCAAACTTCAAAGGTTTGATAACTTCNTTNAANGCTATTTGTTGCATTGTTCTTAAAATTTTTGCAGGAATTGGAGTATAAAGCCAAACTCCAACATCAAACCTTTTTATCCATCCTCTTTTTTCCATCTCTTCTGAAGGATCTTTATCCCAAACAGGCTTTTTCTCCTTACTTTTCCAAATTAACTCCCAATGCTCTGCTTTTCCTCCGTAAGCTTGAGCATCGATTTTTTCTTCCACTCTTCTCAAAATTCTTTCAACGTATCTATCTTCTAAAGCAGTTGAATCTAGGTTTTGAAGTTTTATTATTATTTCATTTCCTTTTAGTTCTATGCTCTTAACCCAAGGAACTTTTACTTGGATTGCTTCTTTTGGAAGCTTTTTTGGNGTATATCTTATTTCATAATCTCTTACAAAAATGTTTCTTACTCCTATNCCATAATCTTTTCCAAATTTTTCAGAAAGAAAATTTCTNAATCTTAAGAAGGCATCGTGTGGCCTAAGATAAGTTGTTCCTTCTATAGTAACTAAAAGTTTTGAACCTTCTATTGCCCAATGAACAATTCTTGAACCTTCTTGTTCTTGAGGCACGCCTTTTTTGAAAAGTTCAGAGTTTATTTCTTTTGCTACAAGCTTAGGAAAATCGAGCTTAACTGGCTCTAAAGGTTTGCTAAATTCCATTACTCCTTCAAGCACAAACTTCATAACAATCAATAACTTGATTTTAACTTTTAATCAAATATATTTTATGCCAGAAACTTTAAAAAGAGCCCTTAGTTTTAAAGATATAGTTATACTTGGAGTTGCAATAATAATAGGAGCAGGAATTTACAGTATAATAGGAAAGGCTGCAGGAATAGCAGGTCATTCTGTCTGGGTTTCTGTAGTTTTTGCCGGAATTGTTACTTGTTTTACTGGTTTAAGCTTTGCTGAAATGACTGGAATTTATCCAAAAACTTATGGCTATTTTAAGCTCATAAAAACTGCTTTGGAAAGCATGGGAGGAAAAGTTTGGGGTTTTGTAGTTGAATGGATTTTAGTTCTAGCTTGCATATTTTCAATAGCAACTATTTCGATAGCTTTTGGAGGTTATTTTTCTGCTTTTGTTTCAGTTGATAAAACTTTGGCAGCAATTCTTATCATAATTTTTTCTGCTTTCGTTTCATACATTGGAGTAAAAGAATCTGTAGGAATTACAATGATTTTTTCTTTAGTAGAAATTTTGGGCTTGATAGCAGTAATAATTCTTGGAATTTTTTTCCTTAAGCC
>JGI24721J26819_10007727_pt1 | contig 10106 bp, 8 predicted proteins | sample YelNatPaOPGAMG01_FD_26819 | JGI IMG/M metagenome (IMG submission 26819)
CACGAACGCGGCGACGGCAGCACCAAGGACAGCGATTCTCATGACGGTCCCCTCCAGAGCAGTCGACTCGCGCTGGGCACGGGTCGATGGTTCNAGCTTAGGCGCTCGCGGCCACCGGCGCGCAGGTTACCCGGATTTTTCACCGCCGGTGCCCCGGTCGTTCAGCTACCATCCGACCGGCGCCGCGGCCGGGATGCGCGGCGACCCGACGATCGGAGCCGCCTTGTAGAGGCACTCCTGCCACTCCGCGTCGGCATCGGAATCGGCGGTGATCCCGCCGCCGACGCCCAGCACGGCGCCGCCCACCGCGTCGAACTCGACGGTGCGGATCGCGACGTTGAGCTCGCACCCGGCGATCGGGGAGGCCAAACCGACCGTGCCGCAATATATTCCGCGTCGCTTCTGTTCCCATCGGGAGATCAGCTGGCGCGCGCGGTGCTTCGGGGTTCCCGTCACCGAGGCCGGCGGGAAGGCGGCGTCGAGCAACGCCGAGGTGGCCAACCCGGCGGGAACCCGGGCCGCGACGGTGGACACCAGGTGCCACACGCCCGGCGCCCGCCGCACCACCAGCAACTCGGGCACGGTGACGGTCCCGACGACCGCGACCCGGCCCAGGTCGTTGCGGACCAGGTCCACGATCATGATGTTCTCGGCCACCTCCTTGGCCGAGGCGCGCAGCGCCGACGGCCAGGCGTCCAGCGGCAGGGTGCCCTTGATCGGGCTGGACGTCACGACCGAGTCCCGNCGGCGCAGGAACAGCTCCGGGGACAGCGACGCCACCGCGCCCCACGGTCCGGCCAGATAGGCGGCGCGGGCGGGGGCGGTGCGCGCGACGGCCTCGACGAAGAAGTCCAGTGGGTGCCCGGCGACCGTCCCGGCGAACTGGGTGCACACGCACGCCTGGTAGACCTCACCGGCGCGGATCGCGTCCAGGCAGGCCATCACCCCGCCGCGGTGCGCTTCCCGGTCGGCCACGTCCCAGTCGATGCGGCACTCACGGGCCGGAACCGGTGTCGCCGCCAGCGCGGCGGCCAGCCAGTCCGGCATCGGCGCACCCGAGAGGCTCTCGTACCACCACTGCCCGTCCGAGTCGTTGCGCAGCACGCAGTCCGTCCAGCCGCCGGCGGCCTCGGGNATCCGGTTCGCCCGACCGTCGGCACCGGCGTCCGGGTACGACAGGTACCCGATCCAGCCGCCGCCCACTGCTTGCGAAACCTCCGGCGGGAGGTCCTCCTGGCGGACGGCGAACGCGTCGGCGCCGTCCACCGGTTGGACCGACAAACTCGGCGCGATCACCGCCCGAGCGCCGAACCAGTCACCGGTCAGCGCGGCCGGCGGCGGCAGGCCGAGCCGGCCGGTGGTGTCGCCGATCGCGCGCAGCACCNCTGGTGCGGCGCCGAGGTCGTCGAGCCGGTCGATGCGCACCGCCCCAGCTTGACAGAGNGGCGGCTTCGCGCGTGGTGGGCGTCCGGCGCAGATGCGGGTAGACGGGGCGGGCGTGTCGGTCGGCGCCGTCGGGCCGAGGGCAACGTCGAGGCAGAAATATCCCCCCGAGCTGCGCGGGTTGCGCGTGTTAGGCTGCGCTACGCCCATCCGTGACCGGCCCCTGGGCCGACGTACCCCGCCAGACAGATAATGAGTTGGGCGCGCCCGGTGCGTTTGCGTATCGGGTCCCCGACTTTGCAGACGACCACCGACCTGATTGCGCCCGGCACCCGGCCGGGACAGGTGCTTCGTATCGGAGGAGCCCGTGCCGCGCATCCTGGATTTCGTCGTGACCCCGGTTGCCGCCGACCGCGAGGCGCTGTCGATGGGCGCGATCTAGTCCCGGTGTTGAGCTCCGGATTGGTGTTGAGGAACGGCGCGCTGGCCGTTGTCGCCGGCACGGCGCTGGCTCTGGCCGGATGTGGTGGTCACCCCGACCCCGGGCCGCTGTCGGCCATGGTCAGCCCNGCCATNCCGCCCAGTGTGCAGGAGATCCCGAATCCGCTGCGGGGGCAGTACGAAGATCTGTTGAACCCTCTTTTCCCCCAAGCCAATCCCGCGCAGCAGCGGTATCCGGCATGGCCCGCGTCCTACGACGCCAGTCTGCGCGTCTCCTGGCGGCAGCTGCAGCCCACCGATCCGCGGACGCTGCCGCCGGACACTCCCGACGACCGCAAGTACGATTTCAGCGCGATCGACGACGCGCTGACCAAGCTGGCGAACCGCAACATGCGGTTGACTCTGGGCGTGTACGCGTTCAGCTCCTGTTGCGGGAACTCCTACCCCGACAGCACCAACATCGCGATCCCGGACTGGATGCGCCCCGCGGCCACCGCCTACCCCGGACGGCCGAACGGCTCGGCGCCCGGGGTGACGCAGGTGGTGCCGAACTGGAACGACCCCGGCTACCTGGACGCGTTCGGGCAGCTGCTCGCCGCGCTCGGCCGCCGTTACGACGCCGACGAGCGGCTCGCCGTGTTCGAGTTCTCCGGATACGGCGACTTCGGGGAGAACCAGATCGACTATCCGCGCGACGCGCTGGGTGCGCCGGGCCCGGCCCCCGACGAGAGCGCGGTCGCCCTGGGCTATTACAGCCAGTCCCGCGATCAGACCATCACCGCCACCTCCATCCGCCGGCTGGTCGAGGCGAACGTGGCCGCGTTCCCGCACACACAACTGGTGGTCGCCCCGCAGAACCCCGAGATCGTGCGTGAACTGCTCGCCGACGACGTCACCAAGAAGCTGTCCGGGCCGGTGGGCATCCACCCGGACTGCCTGGGAGTCCAGTCGCCCCTGCCGTCGTGGGCGGAGTCCGGCGACTCCCACTACGTGCAGTCCGGCGACGCGGTCGTCACGGCGATCAAGCAGCGGTTGCTTTCCGCACCCGTGATCACGCAATGGTGCAAGCTGCCCGGCGGAACCGGCCCGCGGTCCTACTACGAAAAGGGCCTGCACGACGTGGTCAGGTATCACGTGTCGATGACGTCCAGCATCGACTTCCCCGACCGGGACTCCACGACGGAGATGGACTTTGGCCTGTATCTGTTGTGGGCACAAGCCAATTCGGCCGCCGGCTACCGTTATTCGGTCGAGGCGCAGCCGGGATCGCAATCCGTGCGCGGCAGCGTGGCCAGCATCTCGGTGGTCTGGACGAACTACGGCTCGGCGGCCATGACCGAGCACTGGGTCCCCGGCTACCGGCTGGTGGACTTCACCGGAGCGGTGGTGCGCAGCCTGCCGGCGACGGTCGACCTCAAGACGCTGGTCCACGACGACTCCAGCCAATCGCGCGAGGAGGCGGTGCCCGCGTCGTCGAGCGAGTCCGTTCACGTCGACCTGACGGGCCTGGCGCCCGGGCACTACACGCTTCGCGCCTCCGTGGACTGGCAGCAGCACAAACCCGGCGCGTCGCACGTGGTGAACTACGCGCCGATGGCGCTGGCCCGGGACGGCCGGGACGGGTCGGGAATGTATCCGATTGCCACCCTGGACGTNCCGCGCGACGCCACGACGCCGGCCCACAACAGGTGAGCGCCCCCGCCGGCTCGTTCAACGAGTGCGGGCCGAAGCGACTCACGACCGCCTCCGCGCCGGTGGACGAAGCGCTGCCGAGCGTNCGCACGTCGGCAAGTTGCCGGAGAACCGCCCGCCTTCATGACGTGGGCGGATGTGGACGCGTGGCCACCGTTCGCCGCCGGCCCCGGCGTGGATGCGGGTGGGGCACCGGCGCCGCNGGAAGCCATCGACCACATGGTCGATCAGTAGACATACNAAGGGTATGTTATGAAACCTGTAGTGTGAGGGAATACAGCCAACCTCAGAAACGGCCTGAAGGCGTCCGCATACGCCGGTGAGCGCTCGCGGCGAGTGCCGGCCGTTCGAGGAGGGCATCGTGTACGTAAAGGCTGTTGGCGCCCACCTCCTCCGACGTCGTCCCGAAACTCAGCGTTTGCGCAGTGGTCGCCTCGCCGGCGTCGCGGCATCGTGTCACATCCGGCGCCATGACCGACAACTCGTCACACGGGCGCGCGGATACGACTCGGCAACAGCTTCTGCGAGCCGCCTCGCATCAGTTCGCTCAGCGCGCCTACCACGACGTCGGCCTGGACGACATCCTGACCGAGGCCGAACTGACCAAAGGTGCGATGTATTTCCACTTCCGCTCCAAACTGGCGTTGGCAGTCGCGCTCGTCGAGGACCAGATCTCCGCGGGTACCGTTGCCGTGGAGACCTGCTTTCCCGCAACCTTTCGGGACTGGAGACGCTGATCGACTTCTCCTACCGGCTGGCCGTCCAGGACATCCAGGTAGACAGGGTCAGGGCGGGGCTGAACCTGCTCGAGTCGGTCGGGCGGTACGAGGGGCTGCAGGAGCGACTGTTCGACAGCTGGGTTCAAGCCCTCTCGGTGGTCGTCCAGAAGGCGATCGCCGACGGTGACGTCGACAAGCGCTGCGGCTCAAGGGATGTGGGTCGGCTCATTGTGGCGCTGCACATGGGGCTGCGGCAGACGAGCAACCTCGACGAACCCGAGCGGTTCCTGCTCGACCTGGAGAAGAGTTGGTCGCTCGTGCTCACCGGAGTCCTGCAGCCCGATCGGGCCGAATACTTCAGCCAATTCGTCAGGCGGCGTACGGCGCTCGCCATCCAGACCCGCTCGGGCAACGTGGAGTCGGATTGAACGACACGGCAAGTCCATGCGATCGAGGCCTTTACAACGGCAAGTTGCTAGGATTGGCTCCTTTACAACAGGAGACGAGACGCCGAGATCCGGAATCTTTGCAGATCCGCGGAACTTCGGAGGTGTGGGAGCGATGGCGCGTCAAGTTCGATCCGAAGTCACCCGGCGGAAGATCCTCGATGCAGCGATTGACGTGTTCGGTGACGTGGGGTACGCGGCGGCCGCCTGGGGCACGATCATCGAGCGGACGGGGATGACCAAGGGGGCCTTGTACCACCATTTCGATTCCAAGGAATCGCTGGCGTCCGCGATCATCGAAGAGGGATCGGACACACTGTTGGGCGCCTTCCGCAACGTGTGCGGGGCGTCTTCGCCGGCGCTGGAGAACATGATCCACGGCACCTTCACGATCGCGAACCTGGTGCGGGCGGACAAGGTGGCCCGTGCCGCCGAGCAATTGACCTGCGCCCTGANCGGATTCAACGACACGGCNGCGCGGTTCTGCGCGGGTCTGATGGAACTGATGTCCGCGGAGGCGCAACGGGCAACCGCCGAGGGAGACCTCCGGTCGGACCTCGACCCGGAAATGCTCGGAGAGTCGATCGTCGGTGCCATGCTCGGAACGCGCTTGCTCTCCAACCTGGTTCGCGCCGACGGCGTCGACGAGGACCTCATCGGACGCACCGGCCGGATGTGGGAGCTGCTGCTCGTCGGCGTCGTCGACGAGAGCGCGCTCGCGTACTTCCGCCAATTCCTCGCCCGTGAGGCGCTGCGTCACGCCCGGCCGGATGACTCCGCCGCCGACGTCATGGTGGCCGAAGCGACCTAGGGGCAACCTACGTGGGTTCGGCGACCGGCTGGTAGCGGGGGAACACCCCCGTCGGCGACGGCAGCGCCGTGCCGGGGACCAGCCGCGTGCCGATGGCGGCGAACGCCCGCTGGTCTTGCGCCTGCCCGAGCAGGTCCAGGAGCATGCCTGCCGATTCGGGCATGACGGGCTGCACCAGCAACGCCGCGATGCGGACCGCCTCACACGTCGTGTACAGGACGGCGCGAAAGCGGGCCTGGTCCGCCTCGGATTCGCTCTTGCGCAGCACCCACGGCTGCTGGGCCGAGAAGTACCTGTTGGCTTCGCCGAGCATCAGCCAGATCGCCTCCAGGGCCGAATGCATCGCCTGGGAGTCGAAACCGGCGCGCACCCGCTCCAGCAGGCCGTCGGCCGTCGTCAGCAACTCGGTGTCGGCTGCAGTCGGCTCACCGGGTTCGGGGACCACGCCGCCCAGATTCTTGGCCACCATCGACAGCGAGCGTTGGGCCAGGTTGCCCAGCTCGTTGGCCAGGTCGGTGTTGATCCGCGTGACGATGGCCTCTTCGGTGTAGTTGCCGTCCTGGCCGAAGGGGACCTCACGCAACAGGAAGTAGCGGACCTGGTCCACTCCGAACGTGTCCGCCAGCGCCACCGGGTCGACGACGTTGCCCACCGACTTGCTCATCTTCTCGCCCCGATGATGCAGGAATCCGTGCGCGAAAACCCTTCGGGGAAGCTCGATTCCGGCCGACATCAGAAACGCCGGCCAGTAGACGGCGTGAAACCGGATGATGTCCTTGCCGATCATGTGCAGATCCGCGGGCCAGTAACGGCGGTACAGCTCCGACTCGGTGTCGGGAAAGCCCGCGCCGGTCAGGTAGTTGGTGAGCGCGTCGACCCAGACGTACATGACGTGATCCGGGTCGTCGGGCACCGGCACCCCCCAGTCGAAGGAGGTGCGGGAGATCGAGATGTCCGCCAGGCCGCTCGACACGAAGCTGACCACCTCGTTGCGCCGCACCTCGGGTGCGATGAAGCCGGGGTTGGCGTCGTAGTGGGCCAGCAGCCGCTCGGCGTACGCCGACAGCCGGAAGAAGTAGGACTGCTCCTCGGTCCAGGTCACCGCGGCGCCGGTCTCGGTCGCCACGCGGGTCCCGTCCTCGAGCAGCTGCGTCTCGGCCTCGAAGAAGAAGCGTTCGTCGCGCACCGAGTACCACCCCGAGTAGTTGTCGAGGTAGATGTCGCCGGCCGCCGACATGCGCCGCCAGATCTCCTGGGAGGCCCGGTAGTGGTCGGGGTCGGTGGTGCGGATGAACCGGTCGAAGGAGATGTTCAGCGCCTCCTGGACGCGCTGGAACACGTCCGAGTTGCGCCGGGCGAGCTGGGCGGTGGGAATGCCCGCGGCCGCGGCGGCCTGCGCGACCTTCAGGCCGTGCTCGTCGGTTCCGGTCAGGAAGCGCACGTCGAAGCCGTCGAGCCGCTTGAACCGGGCGATCGCGTCCGTGGCGACGTACTCGTACGCGTGACCGACGTGCGGCACCGCGTTCGGATACGCGATGGCAGTCGTGACGTAGTAGGGCCTCATCGAGAGTCCACCCTATTGTGTGGCCGTGAGCTCTGACCGACCAGCCAAACGAGAAGCGCCGCCCGCCCCGGCGCCGTTGGCGCCCCTGATCGACGCCCACACCCACCTCGACGCGTGCGGGGCCCGCGACGCCGGGCAGGTGACGGCGATCGTCGACCGCGCCGCGGCGGTCGGTGTCGTCGCGGTGGTCACCGTCGCCGACGACCTGGAGTCGGCGCGCTGGGTGACCCGGGCCGCCGACTGGGACCCGCGCGTCTACGCCGCGGTCGCGTTGCACCCGACCCGCGCGGGTGCGCTCACCGATGCCGCCCGCGCGGAAATCGAGGAATTGGTGGCCCACCCCCGGGTGGTGGCCGTCGGCGAGACCGGCATGGACCTGTACTGGCCCGGGCGCCTGGACGGCTGTGCGGAACCCGCCGCGCAGCGCGAGGCGTTCGCCTGGCACATCGACCTGGCCAAGCGGTGCGGCAAGCCGCTGATGATCCACAACCGGGACGCGGACGCCGAGGTGCTCGACGTGCTGGCCACCGAGGGCGCCCCCGACGCCGTGATCTTCCACTGCTTCTCGTCGGATGCCGCGATGGCCCGCCGGTGCGCGGACGCCGGCTGGCTGCTCAGCCTGTCCGGGACGGTCAGCTTCCGCAACGCCCGCGCGCTGCGCGAGGCCGTCGCCCTGATCCCGCCCGGGCAGCTGCTGGTGGAGACCGATGCGCCGTTCCTGACGCCGCACCCCTACCGGGGGTCGCCCAACGAGCCGTACTGCCTTCCCTATACTGTCCGGGCGATCGCTGAGTTGGTGCATCGTCCGGCCGAGGAGTTGGCGCAACTGACCACGAGCAACGCTCGTCGGGTCTACAGGCTGGAGCCCGTTGCGGGTTCCCGTTTCGGAAATTGACGAAACGGACACGCGTCCCGGGAGTTGCTCAATATTGGCCGGTTCGTTACCGTCTTGTGATCGTACGGGTGGGCCTCCGGGCCCGTTTGTCAGCCCATTTGTCATGGTGAGGTTTCAGGTGAATTAGGTCGTGAAGTGCTTACTGAGGTCGGGGTAGACGCGCGTTGAGTGTTTTGACAAAACTTCATCAAAATGAATCGCCGATGTTGCGGCTGGTGGTCGCAGGGCTGCTGTTGGTCGTGGCGGTGGCCGGCGGGATCGCGGTTTCCGCGTGCAAGACCGTGACGCTGAACGTCGACGGAATCGCGATGCGGGTGACGACCATGAAGTCGCGCGTGCGCGACATCGTCCTGGAGAACGGCTTCACGGTCGCCGAGCGCGACGACCTGTATCCCGCCGGGGACGTTCAGGTCCACGACGCCGCCGACATCGTGTTGCGCCGCAGCCGCCCCTTGCAGATCTCGCTGGACGGCCGCGACGCCAAACAGGTCTGGACGACGGCTTCCACCGTCGACGAGGCGCTGGCCCAGCTCGCGATGACCGACACCGCGCCGGCTGCGGCCTCGCGCGGCAGCCGGGTTCCGCTGGCCGGGATGGCGTTGCCGGTCGTCAGCGCCAAGACGGTCCAGATCAACGACGGCGGCACGACGCGCACGGTGCACCTGCCGGCCGCCAACGTCGCCGGGCTGTTGCGCGCCGCCGGGACCCCGCTGGCCGACAGCGACCAGGTGGTGCCGCCCGCGACCGCGCCGATCGTCGACGGCATGCAGGTCGAGGTGACCCGCAACCGGATCGAACGGGTCACCGAGCGGATCCCGCTGCTGCCGCCCGCACGTCGCGTCGAGGACCCGGACATGAACATGAGCCGTGAGGTGGTCGAGGACCCGGGCAGCCCGGGCACGCAGGACGTGACGTTCGCGGTGGCCACGGTCAACGGTGTCGAGACGGGCCGGCTGCCCGTCGCCAACACCGTGATAACGCCGGCGCGGGAGGCCGTGGTGCGGGTGGGCACCAGGCCCGGCACCGAGGTGCCGCCGGTCAGCCACGGATCCGTCTGGGACGCGATCGCGGGCTGCGAGGCCGGCGGCAACTGGGCGATCAACAGCGGCAACGGGTATTACGGGGGCGTGCAGTTCGACCAGGGCACCTGGGAACGCAGCGGCGGACTGCGGTTCGCCCCCCGCGCCGACCTCGCCACCCGGGAAGAGCAGATCGCCGTCGCCGAGGTGACGCGGCAGCGTCAGGGCTGGGGCGCTTGGCCGGTATGCAGCGGCCGGGCGGGTGCGCGCTGACCATTCGGCTGCTCGGGCGCACCGAGATCAGACGGCTGGCCAGAGAACTCGAGTTTCGGCCCCGGAAGTCCCTAGGCCAGAACTTCGTTCACGACGCCAACACGGTGCGGCGGGTGGTCGCGGCCTCCGGAGTCGGCCGGTCCGACCATGTCCTGGAGATCGGCCCGGGCCTCGGGTCGCTCACGCTGGCCCTGCTCGACCGCGGCGCCACCGTCACGGCCGTGGAGATCGACCCCGTGCTGGCCGCCCGGCTGCCCCAGACGGTGACCGAGCACTCGCACAGCGAGATTCACCGGCTCACTGTGGTCAACCGCGACGTCCTGACCCTCGACCGGGCCCAGCTGCCCGCCGAGCCCACCGCGGTGGTGGCCAATCTGCCCTACAACGTCGCGGTTCCCGCGTTGCTGCATCTGCTCGCCGAATTCCCGTCCATTCAGGTCCTGACGGTGATGGTGCAGGCCGAGGTGGCCGAACGGCTGGCCGCCGAACCGGGCGGCAAGGACTACGGCGTGCCCAGCGTCAAGGTTCGTTTCTTCGGTCGGGTACGCCGCTGCGGCACGGTGTCGCCGACCGTGTTCTGGCCGATTCCCCGCGTCTACTCCGGACTGATCCGCATCGATCGGTACCCCGACCCGCCGTGGCCGACCGACGCGGCGTTCCGGCAGCGGGTCTTCGAGCTGGTGGACATCGCCTTCGCCCAGCGGCGCAAGACGTCCCGCAATGCGTTCGCCGNGTGGGCGGGCTCGGGCAACGAGTCGGCGAACCGCCTGCTGGCCGCGAGCATCGATCCCGCGCGCCGCGGGGAGACGTTGTCCGTCGAGGATTTCGTGCGACTGTTGCAGCGCTCCGGCGGCTCCGGCGGC
>JGI24721J26819_10007741_pt1 | contig 10086 bp, 10 predicted proteins | sample YelNatPaOPGAMG01_FD_26819 | JGI IMG/M metagenome (IMG submission 26819)
AGTCATATGATAAAAAAATATTATCTTCTTTCGCCGGGTCCAACTCCAATTCCAGAATCCGTATTGTCAGCTGCTGCCGAGCCCATTATTCACCACCGAACCCCTGAATTTTCTAAGATATTTATGGAGGTAAGCGAAGGGCTGAAATATGTTTTTCAAACCAAAGAGGATGTCTATATTTTAGCTGCCTCAGGAACAGGAGCAATGGAAGCTGCAGTTATTAATACTCTTTCCCCTGGGGACAAAGTTATTACTATCAACGGAGGGAAATTTGGAGAAAGGTGGGGAAACATCTGTCGGGCATATGGTCTGGATACTCATGAAATAACTATTCCCTGGGGAGATGATTTCAGTAAAGAGCAGCTGGCCCAGGAAATAAAAAAACATCCAGGAGTGAAGGCAATTTTTACCACCATATCCGAAACTTCTACCGGGGCCATTTTCGACATTAAAGGCTTTGGTCAGGTTGTAGCTGAGACAGAAGCAATTCTGGTAGTTGACGGAATTTCCGGACTTGGAGCTACTCCCTGCCCTATGGATGAATGGAAAATCGATGTTATGGTTACCGGTTCACAAAAGTCCTTTATGATTCCTCCTGGGCTGGCCTACATAGCATTCAGTCCTAAAGCCTGGAAAATGGTAGAGAGCTCTAAACTGCCCAAGTTTTATTTTGATATTAAAAAATATAAGAAAAACCTGGAAAAACAAACTACCCCCTGGACTCCGGCTGTTTCCCTGATAATTCAGCAGAAAAAAGCTCTGGATGTAATCAAAAACCTGGGTCTGGAAAATCTTTTGAAGCATCATCAGATATTAGGTGAAGCTACCAGAGCAGGAATTAAAGCTATTGGTTTGGAATTATTGGCCAAGAATCCAGGCAATATCCTGACTGCAGTCAAAACTCCTCAAGGAGTTGATGGCAATAAGCTGGTTAAAATTATGCAGGGAAAGTATATGGCTTATATCTCTAATGCTCAGGATCCGCATAAGGGAGAGTTTTTCCGAATTGCTCATCTTGGTTATATGGGTGGGTTTGATATAATTACGGCTCTTTCCGCTCTGGAAATGACCCTGATGGACCTTGGTTATAACCAATTTCAGCCCGGGGCCTCGGTAGCCGCAGCTGAAAAAATTTTAAGGGAGGAATGGCAATGATAAAGATTTTAATTGCCGATCACCTTGACCAGGAAGCGGTAGCTCAGCTTCAAGCTATCCCTAATTTTGAGGTTACGGTAAAGACTGGCCTAAATGAAGCAGAGCTTGCTCAGATAATTCCCGATTATCAAATTGTGGTTGTTCGTAGCGCCACCAGAATAACCAGACCCGTTATAGAAGCAGGGAAAAATCTAAAATTAATCATCAGAGCAGGAATTGGCCTGGATAACATTGATGTTCAGGCAGCCAGAGAGAGGGGTATAGAGGTAGCTAATACCCCGGCTGCTACTTCCATTTCAGTGGCCGAGCATACTTTGGGATTAATGCTGGGAGCAGTCCGGCATCATGGGCCAGCCAATCTATCAATGAAACAACACAAGTGGGAAAAGAAGGCCTTCACGGGCACAGAACTTTATGGAAAGACTCTGGGAATAATTGGCTTGGGTAGAATCGGGACTGANGTGGCCAGACGGGCTTTAGCTTTTGGGATGAAAATCCTGGCTTATGATGTAATTCCGATAAAAATCGATTTACCTGTAAAGCAGGTCGGGCTGGATGAACTTTTAACTCAGGCTGATATTATTACCCTTCACCTACCCAAAACTCCCAAGCCTATCCTGGGAGAGGCTGAATTTGCCAAAATGAAGAATGGTGTGGTGGTGGTTAATGCTGCCAGAGGTGGTGTGGTAGATGAACAGGCTTTGCTTCAGGCTTTAAATTCTGGTAAGGTTAAGGCCGCGGCTATCGACGTTTTTTCTAAAGAACCTCCTGAAGATTTCTCCCTTATCGACCATCCCAGNGTTACTGCCACCCCCCATTTAGGTGCTTCCTCTGAGGAAGGACAGAAAAGGGCCGGTCTGGAAGTGGTCAGAATTATAAAAGAAAAGTTCGCGTGAGTTTTAACAGTTAAAAAATTTTGATTTTTAAGTTCCAAAATAAAATTATTGGTGTAAGATAAATTTGAGGTAAAGAATGGTATATCTTGATAATAACGCAACGACTCCTTTAGATCCTCAGGTCATCAAGAAAATGAACTGGTTTAGCGAAATGTATTTTGGCAATCCATCCTCTTTGTATCCTATTGGTCGCCAGGTAAAAGAAATGATAGCAGAAGCCAGAGAAGAAGTTGCTCTGGCCCTGGGAGCTCACCGCAGTGAAATTATTTTCACCGGCTCGGGAACTGAAGCCGACAATTTTGCTATTCTCGGAGTGCTTGATGCCTGGCCGGATAAAAAAGAATTTATAACAACTTCTATTGAGCATCCTGCAGTTCTGGAAACAGCTCGTTATTTAGAAAGTAAGGGCTACACAGTCCATTACATTCCAGTTGATTCTTATGGATTGATTGACCTTGATTTTTTGAAGTCTGTTATTTCTGATTCAACAGCTTTAGTCTCGGTAATGCTCGCTAATAATGAAATCGGAACTATTCAACCGGTAGAAGAAGTAGTTAAAATTGCTAAAAAGTATGGCGTTCTGGTTCATACTGATGCTGTTCAGGCCTTTGGTAAAATCGAAGTGGATGTAGGGAAATTAGGTGTCGATTTATTGACTGTTTCTGCTCACAAAATCTATGGCCCAAAGGGAGTAGGGGCTATTTATATCAAGAAAGGAACACCCATCAGGCCTTTTATTCATGGCGGTGAACAGGAATTCCGACTCAGAGCCGGAACTGAAAATACCATTGGTATAATAGGATTTGGCGAAGCTGTTCGGGTGATGCGAGAAAGATGGAAAAAAGATAAAAGTCGCTTGGAAAAAATGGCGGACCGGCTCAAATCAGGTCTTGAACAACGGCTGACAGGAATAAAATTTAACGGCCATCCAGAAAAAAGAGTAAAATCCACCATCAATTTTGCTTTTCCCGGGCTGGAAGGTGAAGCTATTCTTCTGGCTTTAGCGACAAAGGAAATTTTTGTTTCTACTGGCTCGGCCTGTAGCTCGGAATCTGAGGAACCATCACATGTTCTTTTGGCTATAGGACTTAAACCGGAAATTGCTCGCTCGGCTATTAGAATGTCCTTAGGAAGATTTAATAGCGACGAGGATATAGAAATTGTTCTTCAGGAGCTACCTCAAATTGTAAACAAGCTGCGAGAAATATCTGCCTTTCATCCAGAAGATTGAATAAAAGTAAAATTGGTTTGTTATGATAGTAATTGGAGAACTTTTAAATTCCAGCCGTCACAAAGTAGAAGAAGCCTTTCTTAAAAAAGATGAGCAGTTTATAATAGACTTGGCTATCCAGCAGGAAAAGGCGGGCTGTTCTTACCTCAATCTTACCGCTTCAACTTTAATGGATAAAGAATCTGAAGCGTTAAGCTGGGCTATTTCCATTATTCAGCAAAATGTATCTATTCCCCTATCCATAGACAGCTCCAGTTCTGAGGCTCTGGCCGCTGGATTCAAGGTTTATAAAAAAAGGGCACTTTTGAATTCTCTCAGCGGAAAGAAAGAAAGGAGCGAAGAGATTATCTCCCTAATAAAAGAATTTAATCCAGAAGTAATAGTTTCCTGTCTGGATGATAGTGGTATACCCGAATCGCCTCAGATTGTGGTTAAAATTGCTGATAAAATTATTAACCGTCTTTTTCAACAAACCTCTCTCAACCCGGAAGATATTTTTCTGGATCCGGTGGTAAGACCTCTGAAAGTGTTTCCGGGAGCAGCTAAAATATTTTTGGAATCTGTTTTGCTACTGAAAAAGGAATTCCCCGGGATAAAGCTAATAGCCGCCTTAAGTAATATTTCTTTCGGTCTTCCTCAAAGAAAGCTGGTGAATTATGCTTTCCTTTCCAGCTTGATCGGCCATGGAATAGCCGCAGTTATTGCCGATCCCCTTCAGCCTTACTTCTGGCCCCTTATTATTGTCAGTGAATTTATAAATAATCATTCCGGAGCCAACGAGAGATTTCTGGAATGGGCGGCCAGCTACCAGAAAAAAGAGGATTAATTAGATTGTCGGGCTGGGAAAAATGTAAATTTTTATTTTTTCTCCAGTTTTCTTAATTGAGACAAATAAATCTGTCGAACAGTTTGGAAAAATTCCTGGTACCCCGGCTGATGAAAATCAGGATAGGTCCAGTCCAGCAGCTTGACTCCTTTCCTGGTAAACAAAAATTCAAGATGGGCATAAATGCCTTGGCTAAGCGGTATGCGATGAGAAAAGTCTTTGGTGGTGGCCAGGATCAAGGCTGCAGGAGTAAGATAGCCAGGGTCCAGATTAACCGGGCGTTTAATTTCAGGGAAATAAGAAATAAGTTCTTTTTCTAATGAATTGGTGGTAATTTTTATTTCTGGCAATAATTCAGGAGAAATCAGCTCTGAAAAGCTTAAAAAAGCTCTTTTTAAGTTTTTACCCATTTCTGCTTCATAATAATTGGTATAGTTAAAAGGAAAGGCCTGGCTTTCTAAATCGATAGGGCCAAACCTGACTTCCAGAAGTTCTGCTGCTCTTTCCCGTATTTCTGGTCGGGAAAAAATGAGACCACAGATTAATTTTACCGGTTTGAAACTCTTGATTTCGGCCATCTATAATTAGATATAACATTAACTCACCAGAAGGAAAATTTCAAATATCTTCGGAGTTTTTTACTGGATAAAACTAAAAATTTCAATTTGCTGAAAACTCAAAAGAAAGTTAAGATTGATTTAGCTGTTCATTCTGGTATAATTTCAACACTATGAAATGGATTTATATAGAAGATATCAGCCAATATTTAGATCAGGATGTTGAGTTACGTGGATGGGTTTACAATAAGAGATCGAGTGGCAAAGTCAGGTTTCTTCTTATCAGGGATGGAACCGGTATTATACAGGGGACAATTTTCAGTCAGGAAAAGGATTTCCCTCTATTTAGAATTTTTGATCAGTTAACTCAGGAATCATCAGTAATTGTTAGAGGTCGAGTCAGGGAAGAAAAAAGAGCTCCTGGCGGCTATGAGCTCGAGATTAAAGAAATTAGCGTCATTCAAATCGCTCAGGATTATCCTATTACTCCCAAGGAGCATTCAGTGGCTTTTCTCATGGAGCACCGCCATCTATGGCTTCGCTCTCAAAAGCAGCATGCCATCCTTCAGGTAAGAGCTGAGACTATTAAGGCCATCAGGGATTTTTTTGATAGCCGTGGCTTCCGCTTAATGGATACACCCATTCTTACTCCGAGTGCTTGTGAAGGAACCACTACCCTTTTTGAGACAACTTATTTTGATCAGAAAGCCTACCTGAGTCAGAGCGGGCAGCTGTATAATGAGGCTACAGCTGCTGCTTTTGGCAAGGTTTATTGCTTTGGCCCTACCTTTAGAGCTGAGAAATCTAAGACCAGAAGGCATCTGATTGAATTCTGGATGGTCGAACCAGAGGTAGCTTTTGCTACTCTGGATGATATTATTGAATTAGGGCAAGACCTCATTATGTTCATCCTGGATAGAGTTTTGAACAGAAGAAAAAAAGATTTGGATATTCTCGAGCGGGATACCGCCCCCCTGGAAAGAATTTCCAAGCCCTTTCCACGAGTTACCTATGACCAGGCTGTTAAGTTATTGCAGGAAAAGGGTTCCAAAATAGCTTATGGAGATGATTTTGGAGCTCCAGAAGAGACCCTGCTCTCAGAGATTTTTGACCGGCCTGTTTGTGTTACCCATTTTCCAGCCAGGATAAAAGCTTTTTATATGCAACCTGACAAGGAAAGACCGGACCTGGCTCTCGGCGTCGATTTTCTGGCTTCTGAAGGATATGGAGAAATAATTGGTGGTGGTCAGAGAATTCACGACTTAGAGCTCCTGGAAAAAAGAATTAAAGAATACAATTTGCCACAGGAAGCTTATGAATGGTACCTGGATCTACGAAGATATGGAACTTTTCCTCATTCCGGCTTTGGATTAGGGCTGGAACGAACTGTGGCCTGGTTATGTAAACTGCCTCACATCAGAGAAACTATCCCCTTCCCCAGATTGCTTTATAAAATATATCCCTGAAGTTTATTTTAATGCCAAAGATATCGCTTATAACTTTAGGCTGTGCCAAAAACCTGGTAGATTCTGAGGTAATGCTTGGTGATCTATTTCTGAAAGGTTATGAATTTACTGAGGAACCTGAACAAGCTGATATCTTGATTATTAACACCTGTGGATTTATCAGGCCGGCCAGAGAAGAAGCTCACCAGTATCTGGACTGGGCTGTTAACTGGAGAAAGAAATCAACTGCAAGGCAACTGGTAGTTACGGGTTGTTACGTAGAAAGATTCGGAGATTTTTTAAAAACTAAATATCCGCAGGTAGATATCTGGACAGGGGTTACCGACTTTGATCGAATTTCTCAGCTGATAGAAAAAAATAAAATAAATCCAAGATACCAGACTTTTCTTTTAAATCACCAAACACCCAGGGTTTTAACTACAGGTCCTAACTGGGCCTACGTCAAAATCTCTGAAGGTTGTTCTCATAAATGTACCTTTTGTAGTATCCCTCTGATCAAAGGCAGTTATCGATCGCGGTCAATTAATTCTATTGTCCAGGAAGTTAAAAATTTGGCTTCCATGGGAAGAAAGGAAATTAATCTTATTTCTCATGACACCACTTATTTCGGCCGTGATCGAAAATTAAAAAATGGGCTGCCTAAGCTATTGCGACAGCTGTTATTGATAAAGGGCATAAACTGGATCAGACTGCTTTACTGTTATCCGGAAGAAATAACTGATGAGTTGCTGGAGTTAATGACAGAAGAAAAAATGTGTGCTTATTTTGATTTGCCTTTTCAGCATTCAGCTGAGTCTGTCCTTAAGAAAATGGGGCGAGCAATGAATGGCCAGAAAGCACTTAAACTCATAAATAAGATTCGTCGCTCGGTGCCTGGGGCAGTTATCAGAACTTCTTTAATTGTCGGTTTTCCCACTGAGACCCGGAAAGAATATGAAGATTTAAAAAATTTTGTTAAAGCGGCTGAATTTGAACATCTGGGAGTTTTTGCCTATTCCTTAGAGCCAGGAAGCCAGGCTGAATCTTTCGGTGATCCGATTCCAGCAATAGAAAAGCAGAAAAGAATAAAAGAAATTATGGAAATACAGAAAAATATTTCTCAAAGAATATATAGGCGGTATCTGGGAAAAAACTTGGAGGTTATTACCGAAGGATTTGACCGGGTTAAAATGAAAGCTCTTATAGCCAGAGCTCGGTTTCAGGCCCCGGAAGTTGATGGCCTGGTTCTCATAAAAAATTGGCCCGAGTCTTTTTTAAAAAGTCTGCCTCCTTTGATAAAGGTAAAAATTACTAAAACTCTAACCTACGATTTAGTGGGGAAGGTGTTCCTTGAAAACTAAGTTAGCCGAGGTATTTTCCACTTTTTTTGGTGTGGGGCTTTTTCCTGTCGGCCCAGGAACTATAGCCAGTTTGATTACCGTCTTTATTTACAAATTCTTCCTCTATAGCTTGAATTGGCCCCTTTATTTATTAATAACCATTCTTCTTACTGCTGCTGGAATTTATACTTCAACCGTTTATGCCAAAGCTCTCAATTTAAAGGATCCGGGCAAAGTGGTGATCGATGAAGTAGCCGGGCAGCTGGTGGCTCTTTTTCTTCTGCCGGCAGAATGGAAGATATTGCTTTCTTCTTTTCTTCTTTTTCGCCTTTTTGATATTATAAAACCTTTAGGAGTAAAAAAGCTGGAAGATTTGCCCTGGGGCTGGGGCATAATGGCTGATGACTTAGCTACTGGCATGGCTGTGAATTTATTAATGCATTTGGTAATATTTTCGTTTAAAATAAAATAGATAAATTTAATTCAGATAAGAAACTTAAAGAAATAAAATAAAATGAAAAAACTCAATTCCAGCAAAAGATATATTGAGTTTATTGCCGTTGGCAGCGAGCTCCTCACTCCTAATTTTCTGGAAACCAATTCTCTCTATCTGGCAGAAAAGCTGGAAGAACTGGGCTGGCAATTGAATTTTAAGACAGTAGTTTCAGATCGATTGGCAGAAATTAAAAAAGTTTTTCAAACTGCCTTAAAAAGAAGCTGGCTTATCTTAATGAGCGGTGGCTTGGGACCAACGGAAGATGACCGAACTAAGCAGGCAGTGGCCGAAGTTTTAGGGCGGAGATTAATTTTCAATCGAAAAATCTTGGAAAATATCAGAAAGCGCTTTGAAAGTCGCGGCTTAGAAATGCCCCCATCCAACCGACAGCAGGCTTATATCATTGAGAGAGCAGAAATACTGGAAAATCCCAATGGAACTGCGCCTGGAATGTGGTTGGAAATCAGAGGGCAAATTATCGTACTTTTGCCCGGGCCTCCATCTGAACTAAAGCCAATGCTGGAAGACCTGATTAATAGCAAGCTCAAGGCTTTTCAAAGAAAGCCGCTTATAAGGGCTATTCTTAGAGTTACAGGAGCTGGTGAATCCTGGATAGAGGATCAAATAAAACCAGTCTATGCCAAGTTGCCTCCAGAAATTGAATTGACCACCCTGGCCTCTCCTGGCGATGTTCAGATTAGATTAAGCCTGCTGATCGGAAAACAGGAGAAAGAGGAACGTTTAAAATTGGAAGAAATTAGAAATGAGCTCCTGAATATACTTGGAGATAAGGTTTACTCCACAGAAGGAGAGTCATTAGAAGAAGTTATTGGGAAAAAGCTAACTTTTAGCCAAAAAACTCTAGCCTGTGCCGAGTCTTGTACAGGCGGCCTGCTGGCCCATAGAATTACTAATGTCCCCGGAAGCTCGAATTATTTTTTAGAAGGGCTGGTTACCTATAGTAATGAAGCAAAAATTAGAGAGCTCGGCGTTCCAGAGGAATTAATTAGAGAAAAAGGAGCGGTCAGCGCCGAAGTTGCCGAGGCTATGGTTATAGGAATCAGGAAAAAAACGGGAGCAGATTTTGCTTTATCTACTACCGGCATTGCCGGCCCTGGAGGTGGAACGATTAATAAACCGGTTGGTCTGGTTTATATTGGCTTAGCTTTTGCAGGAGGTAAGGTGGTAGAAAAATCATTATTCAGAGGCCAGAGAGAACAAATTAAATTTCAGGCAACTCAGAAAGCTCTTGATATGCTCAGATTAAAATTGATAGAGATAGAAAAAGGGAAAATAGAAAAAGGTAAATAAAGAAATAATGAGAACCTTTGTTGCTATTGATTTGACTCCTGAAATTAAAAGCCAGCTGGAGACTCTGGTCAAAAAGTTAAAACCAGTGGCCAGAAATCTCAAGTGGGTCTCCAAGGAAAACTACCATTTAACTTTGAAATTCTTGGGTGAAATTGATGAAAATCAGGTTAAAGAGGTTAAATCTATTCTGGAGGTAGTTGCTCAACATCATCACCCCTTTCAGTTGAGCCTTCAGGGAACTGGCAGCTTCCCTCCAGGGCAAAGCCGACTACGGGTAGTCTGGGTAGGGATTTCAGCTGATACTGCTCTTTTTGAAATTCAGAAAGAAATAGAAGATCTCTTAGAGGAAAAGGATTTTCCCCGGGAGGAAAGGCCTTTTTCTCCTCATTTAACTATAGGCCGGGCAAAAGTTCCGGAAAGATTAGACACCTTGAGAAGAGAGCTGGAAAAGTTAAGCGGGGAAAGTTTTGGTACAATGGAAGTTAAAGAAATTACCTTTTTTCAGAGCATTTTAAAACCTGAAGGTCCTGAGTATCGAATATTAAGCCAGCATAAGCTTCTATGAGAATATTTTTTATTGTATTTTCTTATCTTTTTGGTGCTATTCCTACTGGCTATCTTCTGGTTAAATTAAAGACAAAAAGAGATATTAGAAATGTAGGAAGCGGTTCAACCGGGGCAACCAACGTTCTTCGCTATCAGGGTTGGAAGTTAGCTATTCCGGTGATGCTTTTTGATGTTTTGAAAGGATTTTTACCAGCGCTGGCAGGACTTATTGGTTTCATAACAGAAATCTGGCAATGGTTGGAGCCTTAGCTGCAGTTATCGG
>JGI24721J26819_10007745_pt1 | contig 10082 bp, 8 predicted proteins | sample YelNatPaOPGAMG01_FD_26819 | JGI IMG/M metagenome (IMG submission 26819)
CTCCGCACTCCACCGCAACCCGCCGCCCCCAAGTGGAGCAAGCCGCCAGGCTTGCCATGCCGGCGGTCACGCCGGCAGAGCCACACAATCCCGACCTGTACGGGAGTTCCAACGCCATCCAGCCCGCACGCCTCCGCACTCCACCTCAACCCGCCGCCCCCAAGTGGAGCAAGCCGCCAGGCTTGCCATGCCGGCGGTCGCGCCGGCAGAGCGACACAATCCCGAGCTGCGCGGGAGTCCCCGCGCCATCCGGCCCGCACGACTGTGCGCTCCACCTCAAGCGTCCGCGCCTTGTAGGGGCGAACCAGCGTGTCCGCCCCTCTTTTCCTATCTCCGTGTTCTCTGTGCCCTCTGTGGTTTGGTTTTCTCCGTGTCCTCGGTGGTTTGCCTTCTGCTTCCTAACCCATCGTGGCGGGTCCGCTCCCCTGGCGCAGCGCCTCCAGGAATTGCTCCCGCCGCCGGTGGGCCCGCTCGCTGGCCGAACCCAGGGCAAACGCGTAATAAAATGCGCCGAGCGCCGCGGCGAAGCCCAGCGAAAGATAGAAGGCCAGGCGGCTCTGAAACGCGTAGCGCGCCGCGTAAGCTAGAAGGACCGGCGCCGCCAGCGCCGGGTAGGCGAGCAGCAGAAGGATCCTCACGCTGAACGCCGACGTCGCGCCCATGGAGCGGTCGGGACTGGCCGCACGCGGGTAATAGAGCGACACCAGGTTCCCCGTCCCCATCAAGTACAGGCAGAAAACCATCGTCACCGCATATGTTTCCACAACTTGCTGGAAGCCGACCGGCATGCCGATAAGCATCCAGACCAGAGCCACCCCGCTCACCTCCAGCAGCACGAAGGCCATCGCCGCCAGATTCTTGCCCGCCAGCACCCAACCGAAGCCTTGGGGCGCAGTAAAGTAGATTTGCGCCGCCGCCCGGTCGAATCCAAAGATGTTCCAGAAGACCGCATCGCCCAGCAGCAACAGCGCGTAGACGGCGACCATCGTCAGCCGGTACTCGGCCCAGGCGGCCGCTCCCAAACCCTCCTGGCGCAGCATCATCGGCACGAAGATCAGCACCCCAAAGGTGAAGCCCATAAAGAAGACAAGGCGGAAGCGCGGGGTGCGGGCCAGGGTCAACAGCTCCTTGACCGTCAAGGCTGCCAGTGGGTCGGGCAGCAGCGATGAAACCCAGCGCTCCACGAGACGGCCGGCCCGCTGGCTGCTTGTCGCCTCCGCGCGCGGTTCACCGCCGGATTCGCTGGTCAGGCTGCGCTCAAACTGCCAGCGCCCGAACATCCAGGCCGCGCCCGTCCNCCCTAAAAGGACGGCCCAGTGGCCCGGCGCCAGATCGCCGACCGCCAGCCGGGCTGCCGCGCTCCAAGGCCACCAGGAGGCGGTCAATACGGCGATCCATTCGGCGAACCGTCCCGCCCCGCCCGCCGCCAGCACCAGTTGCGGGAGCGCCACCGCGATCAGAAACAGCAGCGCTACCGCCTCCCGCAGCCGCCGCCGCGAGGCCAGGCGCTCGATCTGCTGGCGTAGGCCGCTGGCGGCGCACAAATTGAACANAACCAGCAGNGCGGCGCCTGCCGGCGCCATCTGGCCCGTCAGCGCCGGGTTGACTGTGATCCCGATGGTGGCGCCCGTCAACAGCAGCAGCAACTCCGGGTTGCTGGTCAGCCGCAAGATCAGGTCNATNGGGTATANNTGCCGCGCCGCCACCGGGTAGGCCAGCAGGCGCTTGACGTCGAGCGAGGCGCCCTGGGAGCTGATCATCACCGGAGTCAGTTGCCACAATCCGCACAGCAGCAGAAAAGCGGCGGGAAGCCCCGTCTGCAAGGCGCCCGCGGCGGAGGGCTTGGCGCAAGCCAGGGCCAGCGCAACGGCGCCGAACAGCCAGGCGCCGAACCACAGGCTGAGGACCACTGTCGCTAGCGCGGCGCTCGAAAGCCGGGCGCCGCGGCGGACGTTCAGCAGCGTCCTCCACTGGGCCCATACGATGGCGCCTACGGCAGGGGTCATCCTCTACAACCAGTCCAGTCCGGCTGTGGTCTTTGCGCCGCCCACCACCCGCACAAAGACATCCTCGAGGCTCTCGCCTCCATCGCGCAGAGCCCCGACCTCCCGCTCCATCACCAGCCGGCCCTCGTGCAAAATGGCCACCCGCTGGCAGAGCCGCTCGACAACTTCAAGCACGTGCGAAGTCAGAAACACCGTCGCCCCCCGCCGGATCTGATCCAACAGGATGTCCTTCATCAGCCGGGCGCCCACCGCGTCCACGCCCTCAAAGGGCTCGTCCAGCAGGAAGAGCTCCGGCCGGTGGATCAGCGCCGCCGCCATCGCCAGCCGCTTCCGCATGCCTTTGGAGTAATCGGCGATCAGCTTTCCGCCCTCCTGGTCCAGCTCGAACAACTCCAGCAGCTCCCGCGTCCGTTCGCGGGCCACGTTGCGCGCCAGGCCGTACATCCGCCCGGAAAACTCCAGAAACTCCGCCCCGGTGAGCCGGTCGAATAAAAGCGACTCCTCCGGCACCAGCCCGATTCTCTGTTTGGCCGCTACGGCCTGTTCCGGCAGGCGGTAGCCCAGCAGTTCAACCTCGCCCGCCGTGGGCGCCGCCAGGCCCATCATGATGCGGATGGTGGTCGTCTTGCCCGCGCCGTTCGGGCCAAGAAACCCGAAAAAGCACCCGCGGGGAACCTCCAGGCTCAGATCCTCCACCGCCGTGCGCTGCCCGTAGACTTTGCGGAGCCTTACCAGCCGAATCGCCGGACTCGTCGCATCCATTGTCTTTCATCGTAGCTGGATTGCTGCCAGATCTGGACCCTANGAATCGCGGCCGGTTCTGCCGATAGTACAGACATGGCAATCTACGCCCCGGCGCGGCTGGACCGCCGCCAGGCGCTGCTGCGTGCAGCCGACAGCCTTCCGCCCTTCTCCCCNGTCGTCAACCTTCTGCTGGCCAAGCTTTCCCGCCAGGATGTGCGGTTTTCTGAGGTCTCTGAGCTCATCGAAAAAGACACGGTGATGGCGGGGAACCTGCTCCGCGTGGCGAACTCGGCCCTGTACGGATTCGCGGGNACGATCAATTCGGTCCGCCACGCCTTGGCCATCCTCGGCATCGAAAAGACGCGCAACGTGGTGTTGGCAGTCTCCATGACCCGCTTTTGGAGGAGGGATCCGGAGGCCGAGGGCTGGTCTGGGACGGCCTTCAATCTGCACTCCACCGCTGTCGCCATCCTCGCCGATCTTCTGGTCCAGTACGTCCCCGCCGAATATCCCGAAGGCGCCTTCACCGCGGGATTGTTCCATGACTTAGGCAAACACCTGGCGGCTTCGGCTTTGCCCAAAGAATTCGCAGCCGTTCAGGAGGCCATCCAGCGCGGCGGGGCATGTTTCGAGGAAGCCGAGAGTCTTCACTACGGGATCTTGCACCCGGAACTGTCCGCGGCGGCCTTGGAACGCTGGAACCTCCCGCAGCCCATCGCCGAAGCCGTCCGCTGGCATCACTGGCCCCGGCCCGCGGGCAGGCCGGGCTGCTTNTCCCTCAGCCAGATGCTCAACTTGGCCGGCGCCTGCGTCAACTCGCTGGGCTATGGCTTCGCCTCTTCAGGGCCCGAGTCTTGTTCCTCCCCGGAGGAGGCGCTGGCTTCTCTGGACCTCGGCGGACGGCTGCCGCGTCTGCTGGAGGAGTTCCGGGCGGAAGTGGAACTCCTCCGCTGCTTTTTCTAAGCCCTTCGCCACGGGCGGCGCCTGCCCAGCAATGCGTCATTGGATCACGGATGCTCCGCCGGCTTCACGACCCTGTCCCACTTTCCCACTAACCCACAGACTCTTCTCTCCGCGCGAAGATTTTTATGCCGCCACGGGAGCGAGTTGCCCGCGAGACCACAGCCGCCACGCCTGTTTGGTTGCGGGCCTGCCGCGCTAAGGTTTGTTTTCTCTGTGTCCTCCGTGTTCTCTGTGGTTTTAGTTTTTGCCGCTGAGACCAGGACCGCCGTCCCCGTTTCGTTGCGGCTCTCTCGCGTTGTGTTTCTTTTTCTCCGTGTCCTCCGTGTCCTCTGTGGTTTTCCTTCTCCGTGTTAGATTGCGGCCCTGCCGCGCTGTGGTTTGCTTTTTCCGTGCCCTCCTCACCCGCCGCTCTCCTTGCAACCGAACCTTGCCGAGTGTACGGACCAGCGTTTCCGTTCCCTCTTTTCCCACCTCCGTGTCCTCCGTGGTTTGTTTTTCTCCGTGTTCTCTGTGGTTTGCTTTTTTTTGCGTACCCTCTGTGCCCTCTGTGGTTTTCCTTCTCCGTGTTAGATTGCGGCCCTGCCGCTCTGCCCTCCGGTGCGGAAATCTGTTTGAATGGCATCCTGTTGCCTGCTTTTCTGATAGGATGAGGGGCGGATGGGAGGTGGAATGGCCGCTGAAGTCGGGTGCAAGAGACGGTTCACGCAAAGGGTCTGCTTCGCGTTGCTTATAAGCGCCGCCTTGTCCTCGGTTCTCTCTTGCAGCAGCCGCCCTGCCGAGCAGGTCTTCGGGATGGGAGACCGGGCGCAGGTGGGACGTTTTGTCTTCACGGTGCTCGAAGCTCAATGGACCGACCGGCTCGGGGAAGGCGCCTCGGCGCGGCTGCCATCCGACCGGTTCTTACTCTTACGCCTCAGCGTCACCAACGGCAGCAACCGCGTCTTCTATGTGCCTCAGCTCACCCTCACCGCCGCCGGGGGGCGGGAATACGAAGAACTTACTGAGGTGGAAGGGCTGCCGGATTGGTGGGGCGTCTTGCGCCGCGTCAACCCATCGGAGACCGAGACGCACTGGATCGTCTTTGATGTCCCACGGGCCGACTACCGCTTGCGGGTGATGGACGATGAGATCGATCCGGCGGATCGAAAAACCGCCTTGATCGATATTCCGATCCGGCTGGCCACAAATCCCCAAGGCGTTTCGCCGACCGTCCTGAAATAGGGAGGTCCTTTGCATTCTGTCCTGGCCGCGCTGCTGATTTTGGAGACCGGTTTGGCGTGGGCCCCTCCGCCCGGCAAGGCCCCAGTTATCACCAACGCTTCGGTTCAACAATACGAAGACGGCCCTCCAGTCCCGCCCGGCCACCGCTTCGTCGCCGGCGAGGCCGTATTCTTCAGCCTGATGGTCGGCGGCTACGCCGTCTCCCCTTCTCAGCAGATTCGTCTCAGCTATCGCATCCAGGCCTTCGATCCGGAGGGCATCCCGCTGGTGGAGCCCCACCCGGGCAAGCTCGAAGCGGAATTGACGGATCTGGATAAAGACTGGCGGCCGAAGATCCGCCACACCTTCGTGATTCCGCCTTACGCGCCTGCGGGCGACTATTACGTGGCCGCCACCGTGCGCGACGAGATCAGCGGCCTGGAGTCCGCGGTCAAAGTGCCCTTCCAGGTGTTGGGCCGGAGTGTGCCGCCTAGCGATAAACTGGTGATCCGGAATTTCCGTTTCCTGGCCTCCGAGTCGGCTCGCGAGCCGCTTTTGCCGGCGGTCTATCGCGGCGGGGAACGCCTCTGGGCCCGTTTCGACCTCACCGGCTACAAGATGGGCGACAAGAACCGCATTGAGGTGACCTACGGGCTGTCGATCCTGTCGCCTTCGGGGAAGGTCCTCTTCACGGAAGCTGAGGCTGCTCGTGAAGTGGACGCTCCTTTCTATCCCAAGCGCTTCTTTGAGGGCGTCATCAGCCTGGAGATTCAACCCCGCACGACCCCCGGCGAGTACACCCTGGTGATTTCCGCCAAGGATCTTGTGGGCGGACAGGCCGCAGAATTGCGGGAGCGGTTCCGCGTCGAGTAAGTCTCGCGATTTGCCCCGTGGCGGGTCCTGCCGTCGGCAATCTAATCCACCAGCCAGGCGCCGCGCTGTTGCCAGCCGCTGTGCTTGGACGGGGAGGATGCAATCACCCAAATCTTCTTGGGACCCTTGAAGGAGGCGGCGAACGTCACCGGGACGGTTACCTTCACTTCGTTGCCGCTGGGCTCCACCTTGATCCCCGCCGCGGAGACCGTGCACTTGCTGTTCGAGACGCTCTTGGCCGATCCGATAGCAACGGAGGGGAAGAACCTGCTGCCATCTTCATTCTTGGCCGCTACGGTCTTGCCGCCGTTGATGTCCACCCAGCAGGCGGTCTGTCCGGCGCCGGGCAGCACGTCGTTGATCAAAAGCTGCACATCCTTGACCATCGAAGCGCCGCCGGGGTGCGTAACCGAAAGCTGGAACACGGCCGATCGCCCCGTGCCGCTCGACGGCGTGACGTCCCCAATCGTTGGCGCCATCTCGGCGGAACTGGCCGGCGCGGCGGGTTGTTGCACGCCCGGCGCCTGGGAGGCTTCCTCTCCTCCCCGGCCGCAGGATGCGGTCCACATCGCCAATCCCAGCGCCAAAACAACGGCCCAATGAACGGAACAACGAAACGTAAGTTGTCTCATAGGAGATGCTGATTTTAGCAAATCCGGGGCGGCCCCTTGCCGGAGGGCCGGTGCTTGCGCGCTTTCCCAGTCTCCACCNATCNTCCGCAAACTACCGCGGCCCCGTCTGGGCCGTCCGCGCGGCGCGCCGGGCGTATTCGATCGGATCCAGCCGGATCAGCTTGCCGTCCACAAAATCGAAGATGTAGTCGTAGCTGGCGATCTCGGCCGGGGTCAGCGGCCGCTCGAAGCGGAAAAGCTGGTCGACGCGGCTGTCCGGGTCCCGGTACAGCAATTGCACCAGAAATACGGTGGAGTAAGTCTCATTGAGGGGATCGGTGACGAACAGCATCGACGCCCGCCGGGGCATCTCCGGACAGCAGCGGATCAGCGACTCGCGCAAATTGCGGATGCTGGAGTATTCGGGCTGCCAGGAGTCCCATCGAATGCGGATGCCGGTGTGCGCTTGGATCATCCCGTAGCCCGCCAGCAGAAATAGCGCAACCTGCGTGACGGGCCGCCAGCGCTGCCCGCCCAAGCGGCGCAAGGCCGCCTCCCGGAGCTGCGCGGCGCAGTAAGCGCCGTAGATCAGCAGTCCCGCCGTCGGAATCCAGACCGCCGTCAGTCCGCGGGGATAAATGAAAGCCATCGGCAGAATCCCGCCGAAGAAAAGGATCCAGCAGAACGTCAGCGCCCGCGAACGGGTCCACAGCGCGNCGGCCAGCAACAGCAGCGCGAAGGCCACCGTGCGCCGCGCGTCGAACCATTCTGGGGCATAGAACAGTTCTCCCAGGTAAAAACCGGTCTTCTCCAGATAGGCCGCCAGGGAGACCTGCACCTTGTAACCCGGGGCCGCCGCAATCCCATCCTGCGCCATCACCCGGCCGGGAACATAAGCGGCCGTCATCAAGGCCGCGGCTGCGAGCGGAAGCAAGTCCCGCCGGAGATATCCGGTCCACGCGCGCAGTCTCCAGCCGGGCGCCGCATGCAGAAGCTCCCAGGCGGCCACGGCGAGCGGGAGCGAAACCGCCAGTTCCTTGGAGTCCAGCGCCAGAGCGTACAAGCCGCAGAAGATCAGCGTTTGGCGCCAGTTCAGCGGAGAGCCTTGCTGGCGGATTCTCAGGTAATAAACGAGCGCTGAGAAGTAAAAAAAATAACAAAAAATATCGTAAATCTGACCCGTATTGAAATAATAAGTTGAGATATTAATGTGTGCGGCTCCTAGTAGTGCGGCAAGAATTCCAGTTTCTCTTGAACTAGTAAGCCTGCGGGCGAAGGAATACAACAGAAAGAGGTTCATCCCCATCACGCCGGTCAGAAATGCGCGGAAGGGAAGCAGGTTGAACTGNGAGAGGTTGAAAAACAGCCGGTAGGCCAGCTCCGGCAGGGGCCGGTAGAGATACGAAGGCCGGAACCAAACCACGATGTCTCCCAGCAGCCGCGGCAAGGGGTAGAAGACCGCCCGGTGGCAGTTCATCAGATCATCGTGAGTAAACTCGGCGCGCAGTCCCCAGCCGGCGAAGTACAGGAACCAACTGGCGATGAGGCAGCCCGCGGCCAAAGCGGCTCGCCTGGGCGTAACGTAGCGGTTCGGCAGTGCGTTCAGAAACCCCATATCGCAAAGCGACAATTGTCCCGTAGCCGGCCTTAACGCCGCAACTACAGCCCCCACCGTAGACCTCCTGCCATGGGGCAGGCTGTTTTTGTGGGGCAGGCCTCTGTTGTGGGGCGGACATTCTTGTCTACGACCGCCGCCCCCGTGGAGCAAGCCGCCAGGCTTGCCATGCCGGCCTCTCCGTGGAGCACGCAGTCTTGCGTGCCACACCGGCAGTCCTGCCGGTGGTCGGCTTTCCTCTCCTGCTTTGCCACAGGTCCCTGTTTGTGGGCAAGCTGCTTTTGTGGGGCAGGCTTTCTAGCCTGCGGCCGGCTTTCCAGCCGGCCTTGGCCCCCTTTACCCACCGCCCTCTGCGCCACCCAATGCCGCGCCGTGTAGGGGCGGACCAGCGTGTCCGCCCCCGCTGTTCACTGTGGAGCATGCCGCCAGGCTTGCCATGCCGGCCTCTCCGTGGAGCACGCAGTCTTGCGTGCCACACCGGCAGTCATGCCGGTGGTCGGCTTTCCTCTCCTGCTTTGCCACAGGTCCCTGTTTGTGGGCAAGCTGTCCTTGTGGGGCAGGCTTTCCAGCCGGCCTTGGTCCCGTTTACCTGCTGCCTCTGCTCAACCCAATGCTGTAGGGGCGCACCAATGTGTCCGCCCCCCGTGGAGCGCGCCGCCAGCCTTGCCACACCGGATGTTCGCGTGGAGCATGCCGCCAGGCTTGCCATGCCGGCGGTCACGCCGGCAGAGCGATACAATCCCGACCTGTGCGGGAGCTCCAAACGCCATCCAGCCCGCAACACTGCCCACTCCACCTCAAGCCGCCGCCCCCCAATGTGGAGCAAGCCGCCAGGCTTGCCATGCCGGCGGTCACGCCGGCAGAGCCACACAATCCCGAGCTGTACGGGAGTTCCAATCGCCAACCGCCGCCAAAACTGGCGGCGTGGCACGCACGACTGCGCGCTCCACCTCCAGCCGCTCCCTTCTTCCCATCTCCGTACCCTCCGTGGTTTGTTTTTCTCCGTGTCCTCCGTGCCCTCTGTGGTTTGCCTTCTCCGTGTCCTCCGTGCCCTCTGTGGTTTGCCTTCTCCGTGTTCTCTGTGGTTTGCCCTCGTATTACCAACCCCTGAATCTTGTCCGCGAGCGACGATCTTCATGCCGCCACGGCAGCGAGTTGCCGGTGGGACCAGAACCGCCATTTTGGTTGCGGCCCCGCCTAGCAGTCCTTTGTTTTCTCCGTGTCCTCTGTGTCCTCTGTGGTTTGCCTTCTCCGTGTCCTCCGTGCCCTCTGTGGTTTGCCTTCTCCGTGTCCTCTGTGGTTTGCCCTCGTATTACCAACCCCTGAATCTTGTCCGCGAGCGACGATCTTCATGCCGCCGCCCAGCGGCTCCCTCCACCCAACTTGATGTATGATTGTTGAACTGAGATTGAGTGCCTGACCGCCAGATACTCCAGGGGGTGTCCACTACGATGGATCGGCTTCCAGAATCGCCTGCCTCCCGGCGGGCGTTCCTGACCACGGCCCTGACCGCAGCCTCCTACCGCCGCATTCTCGGCGCCAATGAGCGCCTCCAAATCGGCTTCATCGGCTATGGCCTCATCGGCAAACGGCACGTCTCGGACCTGAAGGCCATGCCGGACGTCGATTGCGCCGCCGTCTGCGACGTCTACCAGCCCCGTCTCGAAGCCGGCCTCCAGCATTGCGGCCCCCAGGCCAAAGGTTACTCCGACTTCCGAAAGCTCCTGGAGAACAAAGACATTCAAGGCGTGGTGATCGGCACGCCCGACCACTGGCATGCCCTAATGACCATCCTGGCCTGCGCCGCCGGCAAGGACGTTTACGTCGAGAAGCCGCTCACTCTCTTCGTCCGCGAGGGCCGCTGGATCGTCAATGCCGCCCGCAAATTCAACCGCATCGTCTGCTCCGGCACCCAGCGCAAGCACAGCCCCGAAGTCCGCGCCGGCCGCGAAATCCTCGCCTCGGGCCGTCTGGGGAAAATCCACACCGTCCGCATCGCCGCCGTCCGCAACATCTACCCCGGTTTCGGCCTCACCCCGCCTTCCGATCCCCCGCCCGGCTTGGACTACG
>JGI24721J26819_10007748_pt1 | contig 10080 bp, 9 predicted proteins | sample YelNatPaOPGAMG01_FD_26819 | JGI IMG/M metagenome (IMG submission 26819)
CCCTTAACGCCGGAAGCTCCCGACTTTAGTCGTGGAGCAGCTCACCTGTGAAAGAAGGCTATCCTTCCCTATTCTTTCAGCCCTGATCTTTAACACGGAATCTCGGTTAACCGTACCGCCGACGACCTTGTCCCCCCGTTTCTTTAAGGATGGAATTGGCTCTCCGGTTATCATGGACTCATCAACGAAACTCTCTCCCTCCAAAACTGTTCCATCGACGGGTATTCTCTCCCCGGGTTTAACTAGAACAGTTTCTCCGACGCCCACTTCTGTTAGAGGGATTCTTATTTCCCTATCCTCTCTCAAAACAGTTGCCTCTTTTGCTTGAAGCGCAACAAGCTTTTTTACTGCTTCTCCGGTTCTTTTCTTCGCCCTTTCCTCAAGGAACTTGCCGAGAAGGAGAAAGCTCATCAGCACAACGCTTTCAGGAAAGAAATTGAATTCTTGGGGGATAAAGCCGATAGTTGCCAGTACACTTGAAATGTATGCCGAGCTGATTCCAGTGGCATACATGACTTCCATGGTTAGAGTTCTATTTTTAATTGCACCAATTGCCTTTTTGAAGATTCCAGCTCCGGCAAAAGCAATGGCAAAGCTTGCAATCAGAAATTGGATTTCAGGATAAATTACTCCTTTCAGAGAAAAAAGAAAGATTCCCGAAATCCAGCCAACTATGAGATTCCTTTTGGCACTTTTAAGCTCATTTTCTTCAACTGAGCCTTCGATACCGAGAAATTGATAGCCAATTCGCTCAATTTCTTCCCCGATTCTCTCGAGCTGGATCCTTGATGGATCGTATACTATTCTGGCTTTTTCCGTTGCGAGGTTGACAGCTGCATCATAAACACCCGGTAATCTTTTGAGGGTTTCCTCCACGGTCTTTGCGCACATTGCGCAACTCAGTCCTCCGATTTTTGCCACAATTTCTCTGTATTCGGAGCTCATGATCTAAAATTGTTTGGAACAAAGTTAAACCTTTTGGGGTTTTGCTTAAATTCTTTTAATCTGCTGCGTAATTTTTCTGTGCGGCTTCGGGAGCTATTTGTGGAGAAGCTCAGAAACCTGGGGATTAAAAGAATAGGGGTGAAGATAAGGATTCCGCGTTCAAAGGACATCATAAGATCCCTTGCTCTTGAAGTTGCAAATGGAAAGGCTGAAGTTTTCAGAGGGGACGGGGGGATTAACTTTTCTTTCGATCTTGAGGGAAAATATTTGCCTGAACCGCCCGAAGCGTATGTTGGTACAGCAGGAGAGCGCCTTTTTGGAAAGGAGGATTTAATCAGAGGCAGATATTTCCCAATCATCGCAGTTGACTGCAGGTTTTACGATCTTCATTCCGATAAGGAGAAAAGAAAGGTCCATCTCCAAGTTACCAAGACACTCGGCACGGTCAGGGAGTTTATGTGGGATGAAAAACTCGTTGTTGCTGCGAAGGATTTTGGCGTTGGAATTTACTGCGAAAGGCTTGAGGAATTTTTGCTTGGGAGAAACATAGATGAGGTTGTGCTGCTAGATCCTAGTGGTGATGAGGTGTTCAAGGGCGAAAAGGCAGAATGCTATGTTATAGGCGGGATCGTGGATAAAGGTGAGAATAGGAATCTGACGAAGCTGATCGGGGATGAGCTTGAAAAGGCTGGAATCAAATGCAGAAGGCAGAGAATAGAGCTTAGAGGAGACATAATCGGCGTTCCCGATAGAATAAACCATATCGCGGAAATCGTGCTTCGTGTTGTTGTCGATGGCAGTGACGCCGAAACAGCTATAAGGGCTGTTCAGCCAGTGGTTGTGGCGAAGTGGAGGCTTAGGAAGGAGCTTCCCAAGAGAGCCATCCGGCTTCGATTGGGGGAAAAGACAATCCGGGTACTGGCAAAGAGTGTTTTCAGGGAGTTTGACTGGCTTAACGTTCGCCAAACAGATTTCTACGATGTTTGCAGGGAGGAAAGATTGTATCTGGTCTCAGATGAGGTTTTTGACAGAATAAAAAAGCTCAGGTGGGATGAAAAAAGGAAATACTATGTTTTGAGTTGACCGAAGAAGTTTTCCGTCAATTTTGAGAACTTTTCGATAACCTTTTCCTCACTCTCGAAGTGTCCGTTCTCGACAACGATTTTTCCGTCCACTATCACGGTGTCAACACATTCGCTCGAGGCGGAGTAAACGAGATTGGCTACCAGATCGTGGCACGGTGTCATTGGGATCTTTTTTAGATCAAGGAGAACCAGATCCGCAAGCCAGCCAACCTCGATTTTCCCGGCCTTTATTCCAAAAGCCCTAGAGGCGTTTTCCGTTGCCATCCTGAACGCATCCACGGCTTTGAAGGAATCCGAACCGTAATAGAACTTTTGGAGAAGTGCTGAGAACTTCATTTCCCTCAGCATGTCAAGAGAATTATTGCTCGCGGCACCGTCTGTTCCTAGGAGAACGTTCAGACTAGAATTCTTCATTTCTGGGTAATTTAAAGCTCTTCCAACGCTGAGCTTCATGTTGCTTGCGGGGCAATGTACGGCATTTACACCCTTTCTGGCCATAAGTCCTATCTCGTCCTTTTCAAGCCAGACGCAGTGTGCCGAAATCAGCCTTGGGTTCAGGAACCCAATTTCGTCGAGCGCACTTACGATCCCCTTTCCATACTTTTTTCTGAACTCAACAACTTCCTTCTCGGTTTCCGCAAGGTGAAAGTGAACGAAGATGTTCTCTTCCTCCGCCATTTCCATCGACCTCTTCAGCCCTTCTAGGCTGACGGTGTATACCGCATGCGGTGCAACAGCCCTTAAAACCCTGTAACCTCTAAGCTCTCTCAGCTCCTTTTCGACCCTCTTTAGGTTGATTTCAAGCAGATCCTTGTTGAAGAAATCGAAGAACGCCGATGAAAGGCAGGCTCTTATTCCTGTTTCTTCCACAGCCCTAGCGGTTGCTGAGGGAAAGAAGTACATGTCCAAAAAGAAAGTCGTCCCGCTCTTGAGCATTTCAATGCATGCGAGCTTTGAAGCCCAGTAAACGATCTCGTCGTTAAGCCTGGCTTCCGCGGGCCAGATCTTCTTTTCAAGCCATTCCTGAAGGGGCATGTCATCTGCGTAGCCCCTGAAAAGGGTCATCGCAGCATGCGTGTGCGAGTTGAAAAGTCCCGGAATTACCGCAAGTCCTTTTCCGTCGATCACGTAATCGCTTTTATCCTTAAAATCCCCGATAGCTGATATCTTGTTTTCCTCTACGAGAACATTTGCCTGGACAAGCTTTCCATCCCGCAACACTCTTGCGTTCTCGATCAAAATCATGATTCGAGATAGATGCAGGTTTAAATATTTGTTCTTCGGCGAAAAATTTAATTAGGATAAGGTCAAGGAAGGCCGTGCTGGTCCCTTCGGAGCACGAGGACGTCAAGATCGTCAAATGCGGGCATGAAGTTGGTGGGAAGGTGCTTTATTGGGTCCATTTTTACCTCTACAAGGATATTCTCTTCGACTCGGGCTGCCCTCATACTGCAGGGGAAGTCTTTGAAGCTTTCAGAAACAAAAAAGCCACTTTGATCACCCACTACCACGAAGACCACAGCGGGGGAGCTATAGAACTGCAAAAAGTTATGAGAATTTTTGCTCCGCCGAAATCGCTTGAAATTCTGAGAAATCCGCCAGATATTTTGGAATATAGGAAGGTGGTTTGGGGCCAGCCACTGCCGGTGATAGCCGAGCCCTTGCAGGACAGAATTTTCGTTGGTGGCGAGGAGATAGAGGTAATCGAGACTCCCGGCCACAGTTTCGATCATGTCAGCTTTTTAATAGATAAAAAGCTTTTTTGCGGTGATCTCGTAATTTCAAGGGGGCAGGTTGTTTGCATGCGTGAGGAAAGACTATTGGAGACGATAAAGTCGATCGAAAAGGTGCTAAACCTCGATTTCGATTTCGCTTACACAGGAGTGGGTGTTGCGAGCAGAGATGCTGTCGAGGACTACCTCGAGTATCTTTTGGAGCTTAGAGAGAGGGCAGAGAAGCTATACTGGGAGGGAAAGAGCATCGAGGAGATCGTTGACGCTCTATTTCCAAATCCTCCAAGCAAGGCGCTGATGATGGAAGCGATAAGCGAAAAGGAGTGGGCCAGGGAGAACATCGTGAGATCCCTCCTAAACCTTTCGGGAAAAGATTAATTTTTTTCTGCCTAAGGTAGTAACATGTTTCAGTCCGATCTGCAGCTCATAGTCTTTCACTACGGATTCTTCGGAGAAAGGTTCATAGCAAATCTGATGAACTACTCAAATTCCTGTCCCTCATTTGGAGCATGCGGGATAAATTCCTGCACCCTCTGTAAGGAGAAGCTCTACAGCTTCTCCAAGAACATCGTTGCGAGCTTTTCAATGGTCGATCCGAGGACAATGCCGAGCTTCATTGAGGACGCCGAGGACTTCCTCCCTAGATTCATCCCGGAAGCGGATATTGCGATCGCAATAAACCTCCATGCAGACGTCCTCTCGGCTCTTCCTGAGAAAATCGCGGGGAAAGTTTCCGCCCTCATTGTTCCCGTTGAAGAGCCCAAATGGTGCACTCCGGGATTGGCAAAGCAGTTGNAGGAAAAATGCGAGGATCTCGGTCTCGAGTTTTTAGCTCCAAGGCCATTCTGTGCGATGAGAAAGAGCGGGCAGAGAACGATAGACAGGTTTGTTGAGGAGTTCGGAATCGGATACCCTGAATTCGAGATCGAAATCGAAGACGGAAGGGGAAGGGTGAGAATTCTCCGCAGCCAGCCCTGCGGCTGTGCATGGTTCATAGGAGTGAAGCTTAGGGGTTTTGATTTCTCGGACTACACAATGCGCGATCTCTGGAATACGGTAAGCGAGGCCCATCACAGCTATCCCTGCACGGCAAGCATGGAAAGGGATGTTGAATACGGAGAAACTCTCCTTCACGTTGCGGGCTACATAGCTAGGCATGCTGTAGACAAGGCTCTCGGCTATGAGGGTGATGAAGAAATCCCCGAACAGCTTAGGAAGATTGTTCTTTAACCTTGGATTTGAGAGGGAGCCTCACCTCGAATAGGGCACCCTTTGGGACGTTATCCCTTACTGTTATCCTGCCGCCAAACATTTCGACTATTTTCTTTACTAGGAACAGTCCCAGACCACCGCCCCTTCTTGAGAAACCCGTCTCGAAAATTTTGCTCTTTATTTCATCAGGTATTCCGATTCCATTGTCTGCTATCTGGAGAACGCATTCATTTCCCTCTGTGAAAAGATTTATCGTTATCTGTACGGGGCTTACCTGGCTGTGGAGTATTGCGTTGCCTACGATGTTATCAACAACAGATTTTAGAGCCTCGTTTGCCTCTACAAAAGCTTCTTTAATGTTTAAGCTGAAAATAGCTTGGTTGCCATATTTCTCCACAATGTTATTCACGATATCAGCTACGTTCACAATTTTTAGCCTTCCTGAAGCTTCCTCCAGGCTTTTTATGTCGTATATTTTTTCGACTATCTTGTCAATTCTCTGTAGGGCCATTTCTTCATCCTTGATCTCGATTGCCCCTCTTACCACAGCCAAATCGTTTAGTATGTCGTGTCTCAGGAGCTTTGAAAGAAGTGAAAGATACTCATTTTTTCTTTTGAGCTCCTCGTTTGCTTCAAAAAGTTCAGTTGCGTCAATAGTAGTCACATAAACTGCTGGTTCTCCTTTATAGACAATATTTCTTGCCCTGGCAAGGACCCATCTAATCTTGCCATCTTTCCTAACTATTCTCCAGGAGTTATGCGCCTCCTCAGTTCTGATCCCTTTCTCTCTCTGCAGGTAGTTGGTGTAAATTCTCTCTCTATCTTCGGGGTGTATTATTTGAAAAGGATCCATTCCTAGCATCTCCTCTTGAGAATATCCCGCTCCCAAAGCAGCAGCTCTATTCAGAAATACATATTTTCCTTTTTGTATTATGTATATCCCAGCGAGGGAATTGTCGACTAGCATTCTGTAGAATTTCTCGCTATCTGCTATCTTTTCCTCTAGCCTCTTGATTCTTGTTATATCCACGTAATTTCCGACGGCGTAAAGTTTTCTCCTATAGTGAAAGGGGGCGTATAGGCCGAAAACCCATCTAACTCTGCCATCCCTTGTGACGTACCTTATTTCATCAAAAACAGCCTCACCCTTCGAAACTCTTTCAATAATTTCTTTTGCTTTTTCCATGTCTTCTTGATATACCAAGTCCAGAACACTCATGTTCTTCAACTCTTCTGCGGTGTATCCCGTTGCATGACAGAAAATATCATTGGCATAAAGATGCATTAACTTCAGATCGGAAATGAAGACTCCTGTTAGCATCCTATCCACTATACTCCTCCAGAACCTGGCGCCAAATTGCATAATTATTATCATAATAAAGGAGTATATTATTTTTTCGGTTTTTGAGGCTTCAAGCAGAAAAAAATAAATATTAACTGGGCAAAAAAAGTTTGGCTATGGTAGAAGTCATAATGTCTGGGGAAATACTGAAAACGATTTCAAGAGCGATCACGGCTCTTGTGAGTGAATGTAGAATCCACTTCTTGGCAAAGGGCATTCATTCCCGCGCTGTCGACCCTTCAAACGTTGCAATGGTGATCGTGGATGTCCCGAAAGAAAGCCTCGAAAGCTACAGATTAGATGCTGATAAGACGATCGGATTAGACATGAACAGAATATTCGAGATAAGCAAGAGCATAAATGCAAAAGATCTTGTTGAACTTTCCTTAGTTGACGAGGCAAATCTTCGTATCAAGTCCGGCAGCCTAGAGTATAGCTTGGCTCTGATTGATCCCTCCGCAATAAGAAAAGAGCCGAAAATACCAGAGCTAAATCTCCCTGCAAAGATAGTTCTGGATGCAGGGGAATTTAAGAAAGCGATATCTGCTACCGAAAAGGTGAGCGAGCACATAGTGCTTAAATCCGACAAGAACGGATTCACTATAGAGGCGAAGGGAGACGTTGAGAGAATGGCCTTCACAATGGCCGGCGGAGAACTCATAGAGTTCAACGGTGGAGAGGCCAGGAGCATGTTCAGCTTGGATTACCTGAAGGAATTCTGTAAAGTGGCGGGCTCTGGTGATCTGCTCACGATCTATCTGGGAACAAACTATCCTGGAAGATTTTGTTTTGATCTGGTTGGTGGAAAAGTTCGGGTGGAATACATTCTGGCTCCTCGTGTAGAAAGCTGATGAAATATTTACCAATTTTTCAGCTTGTCTCCGCTTATCCTTTTCTTAAAGTTTCCATTGTGGTTTTTAAAGACCTGAATGTTACTGAAGAGCTTGAGAGATCGCCCGAAATCGTTGAAAGCGGGAAAGAATTGGTTTTAAGTGCCCTGAAGGGACAAAGTTCTGAAAAGGAGCCATTGAAAGGTTTTTTCTGCAAAGGTTGTGATCTCGGATGTTTTAAATGTGAAAGCATCGGAAATTTTGATAATTGCAACCTCTGTATGAAATGTTTTGAGAATTGTCTGCTCTCTTTTAGCAATCAGGACGAGATAGTAAGGAAAGCGAAGAAATCACTGCTAACCTACATAAGTGCGAAGATGCTGGTTTCAAATCTTGAAGACTGGGTGAGGATGAGGTTTGCAGTGAGAGAAGCGAGCTCTTATTCAAGGGCTTTGGGGAGGGAATTGGAGGGTAGAGAGGAAAGAGAGGAAATAGTTAAACTCGTGGCCCTCGATCTTGGCATAAAACTGAGGGGCTGGGATACGCATGTTGCAAGTTATTTAAAAGCATCTTCAAGGTTAAGGAGTGACGAATGGAGGTTGGTCAATAGGAGGGTTGTGGGAGGTTATGTGAAAACCACGAGATCGGATGTGATTAGAATCATTGAGGAATTTATGAGAGTTAGAATATCTGAGAAGGTTAATTACCATGCCGATTTTCTTGGGCCTCATCTCCGAGAACTGCGGAGTATTGCAGTTAAGGAGAAAAAATTGGATATTGAACTTGGGGATGTGGATCTTGAATGTCTGCCGCCCTGCATGCTTGAAATTGTTAGCGAAATTCAGAAAGGCATGAATGTCCCTCATACAGCTCGCTTTGCACTTACGTCGTTCTTGCTGAACATCGGGATGAATGTCGACGAGATTTTGGGGCTTTTCAAAAATGTTCCGGATTTTGATGAAGAGAGGTCTAGGTATCAAATCGAACACATTGCAGGGCTAAGAGGAAAGGGGGCAGAATACTCTCCACCAGCTTGCGATACTATGAAAACTTATCAGAACTGTGTGGCCAACTGTAATGTTTCGCATCCTTTGCAGTACTACCAGAATTGTAAAAAAAAGAAAAAAATTACTTAATGCTTTTTGCAGCCAGTTTTATGTCTTCTGCTTTTACAGTTTTTCTACCAGCATTGTTTGCAATCTCGTTGGATTTTTTAGCAACTTTTATGGCGTAGTCCTCGATTGCTTTTGCAAGGGCAACCTTGGCATCCTCACTTACCCTGACCGCTCCAGCCTTTTTCAGTAGTCTCTCAACTGGGGCAAGGGGCAACTCCATCTACATCTCCTCCTGCCATCAATTCTTGCAACTAACTCATATTTAAATTTTTTTGTAGATCGGAATCTTAATTTGCCGGATGAATATGGGAGTGGACTTAGCTAATTTTGGTTCACTACTAGGTATTTTAGATAAAAATTTGGATACTAGATCTTCAACGGGAAAACCCAAAAATCTGGATATGGGATGGATTGTCGAAAAATTTAAATGTATCTAAATAAAAAATTTTAAATTAAGATAACAATGATGGTGTCTGACAGAAAAGAAAAGGAACCGTATTCCGAGTTCTACTGAAAGCCTAACCCTTTAGGGCGGAGATGAGATCAGTCCGATATTTGGGAATTTTTGAAGATCTTTTTTTGAATCTAAAAGGTTTGATAAATGAACGTAATAAATTCTTACATGAAATCGACAAGAAAGCCTACGGTTTTAACCGTGTGATTGTCGATATGCTCATGTATAATAGACCTTAAAAATTAAAAATTCATTGAAGCTCAGAAAGGTGTCGGAAGTGAGGAGAGCGAACACTTTCATACTAGAGGACTGCCCTTTGGGAGCTTGCGGGCAGAAGCTCGAAGCCGATGGAAGACTTCCGGAGCACGTAAGGGTTGTGAACAGCAGACCGATGAGAGCCTTAGAAGCAAGAATCTCCCGGCTTTAGCCGCGGGGAATGTCAACTTTGGTAGCTCCGAGTTCTAACTTAGATTTGGAATCTTGCGAATGTCAACAGCTTCTATAGCCGCCTATTTCAAAAGATTAGCGAAAGAAGTGAGCCACTCCACGACTAAACTTGGGAGCTTCCGGCGTTAAGGGATGCTTCACGCCCTTCTCCTCATCTGCCGGAGTCAAAGCTTTGGGTTTTCTGGGCACCCATTTTTACAAAATTTCCCTCAGAGCTCCTGAACTTCGAGTAGCCTTAGCGCTCTTTCAGGGCTTATCTGGTAAGAATGAATTACATTGGACACGCTCTTGAAGTCCCTTATGTTGTGGCTGACCATGAACTCCAGAACCCTCCTCCTCCTTTCCAGCTCCTGGTTCAGCTCCGTCACGCTCCAGCCCCTGTGCCTTCTGATCTCCTCCAGCGCCCTGGAGGTTCCGACCATCACGTGCTCGTCCTTGACGCTGTCCCACTGGAACACGGTCGAAGTTCTCAGCATCTTCGTGTGCGGATCCAGGCCGACGATCTCTGCGATCTCCATGTTCCTCCTGACCCTCCTGTCGTTCACGTACGTCTGCGCCTGTATGCTTATTATGTTCAGCGCCTCGAGCATCGCCCTGGGAACCTCTATCGGCGGGTTCTCCAGGCGGTGGATCGCTCCGCTCACGCTGTCGGCGTGGAGAGTTGAGTAAGTTGTGTGCCCCGTCGTCATCGCCTGGAACAGCGTCAGGGCTTCCCTTCCGCGGACCTCACCGACTATTATGTACTCCGGCCTCTGCCTGAGCGCGGCCCTTAAGAGATCGTACATGTCTATCTTCCCCTTCTCCCCGTGGAACGCGTCCCTCGTAACCCCCGGAATCCAGTTCTCGTGCGGGAGCATAAGCTCCCTAGTGTCTTCGATCGTCACTATCTTCGCCCTCCTCGGGATGAAGAGCGATAC
>JGI24721J26819_10007761_pt1 | contig 10069 bp, 10 predicted proteins | sample YelNatPaOPGAMG01_FD_26819 | JGI IMG/M metagenome (IMG submission 26819)
TGACGCTCGCCCTGATCGATTTGCGATCGTCAAGCAACCCCACCGCCAGCAGTATGAGCACTCCGCCCGCGAGCGCAGCCGTCATCCGTGCCGAGCGCACGAGCTCGGCCCGCGCACCCGCAAGAATCGCGGCGCTGACAAGCAGCGAAAACGCCCCGGCGCAGACTACACCGAGGCCGCCCCAGCGCGGCGTCGGCACCGAATGGACCCGCCGCGCTTCCGGCATATCGATGGCCCCGGCGAGCCGGGCGAGCCAGCGGGCAACCGGCGTTAAGACTAACGCCAACCCGAGCGCGACCAGAAATGTCACGGCGATTCCATGCAGACCTGCTATTGCAGCCCGGTCAAAGCCAAAAAGATCTGTCGATGGCGCAAGCGGAGACTTCATGGCGTGTTTTAACTCCGAAGCCAAGCCATCCCAATCGGATTTTGTGCGACGCCAAGCCCGCCAGGCATGGCCAATACACTGTGCCCGCGCTAGCGCTGCGGTTGCATCGCCTGACCCGACACATGGTCCGGCAGAGCCGAGCCCTTTATTCGCAGCGGCACACCTGCGTCCGCCTGCGCGGCCGCAGCGGCCCCTCGCCAGTAACGTCGCGACTCTTCGGACAAGGCCGAGGCTGAGCCGCCTATCACGTGCTCATAGAGCCGCACAGTCCGGTCGAGCATCTTCTCCAGGCTGAACTCCGTGTTTACCCTCCTGACCCCTTCGCGGCCGAAGCGCGAGCGCAGGTCGGGCCTGTCGAGCAGCAAGTTAAGTGCATCGGCCAGGGCTTGTGAGTCGCGCGGGGCAACGGACAGGCCGGTAACCCCGTTAGGCGACACGAACGGCACGCCGGAGGGCAACGTCGTGTTGACGACCGGCTTGCCAGAGGCGAGCGCCTCCAGTTGCACGAGCCCAAAGGATTCACTGCGTTCGACCGACGGCAGGACGAACACGTCGCACGCCCGGTAATAGGGAATGGTGTCGGGAACCGAGCCGAGAAATACCACGCGGTCCTCCAGCCCCAGGCTGCGCGTTTCCTCGCGCAGCGCCTCGCGCAAAGGACCGTCCCCGACTATCAGCAGCCTGCCGTTTACCTTTCGCATCGCGCGGATCAGAAACGTCACGCCCTTGTACGGCACAAGGCGCGCAACCGTCAGGATGATTCGCGGACCAAAGCGCTCACGGATAGTGCGCTCGGCCGGGCAGTCGCCCTGCTGGTACTCGGCGGCAGAAATCCCGTACGGGATAATGTGGCATTTGTCCCGCCACTGACGAAGAGTCGGCGAGCTCTCCAGGTAATCGGGCGAGGCGACGACGATTGCCGCGCAGCGGCGCAAAAAGGCGTCGAGGATCGGCTGAAACAGCGCGGACAGCGTCCGCTGCCGCACGACGTCGCTATGCCACGCCGCCACCACCGGCCCTCGGTGCCGGCTTGCCAGGTACGATATGACCGCGCCGGGATTGGGCAGGTGAACGTGCACCAGGTCGGGATTCGCCCGCCTGATAGCATTTGCCATGGCGGGACAGATCGGCGCGCCGGCCACGCTCAATGGCCGCGCAAGCCGTTCCACCCTAACCCCGTTGACGGACTCGCGCACGCTCCGCGGAGCGTCGTTTGCCACCACCACCGTGAGATTCGTCCGCTGGCAGAGCAGGCGTGAGAGCAGTTCCAGATGGGTCTCTATCCCACCGCGATACGGCGGATAGTACTTTCCGAGATGAAGGAGACGGGTTGCCTTTGAAAGCTTCATCCTTGCCAACGCCTTGACCGAAGAAAACGCAGGCCGCGACCGCACGACACGCCGCGCTCGCTGCAAGAGAAAGTCAGCACAGATATTTGTGTATAAAGTCTGTATATTTAAGTCAAGATAACGATAGTCGGGCGATCCAATCCCGCGCCGCCTGCGGGCACCCGGCACGGATCCCTGGAGGCCATGCGGGCATTTAATCGCCGAACGCGCGTTGGCGCGGCGAATTAACCGCAGAAGACCGGAAACGGCGCTGGAACCCGTTCAGTCCTGCGCTTGTGGAAGCAAACTGCGGGCTGCCTGAAGCACACGGTGTCGGAAATAGGCGGCGTGGGTATTGACAACGATCTCGAAAGCGTGATCAGTAAAATACAGTAGGGCCGGATATTTAGGGGGCCGCAGTCCGGTTTTACAATGCGCACGCGGAGGCGTGGAGGAACAGGCGGACGAGGAAAATGAAAAAGTCCGATATCGGAAAGTCAGAGGGGCGGGAGAGCGGGATGGACCTGGGAACGCGCGAGTTTTATACCGTCAGCCAGCTCGCCAATTTGCTGCAGCTCACCGAAATGACAATTTACCGGATGGTCAATCGGGGAGAACTTCCCTGTTATGAGATCGGCCGGGTGAAGCGCTTCAGGCAACGTGACATCGAGCAGTTTCTCGAAAGCCGCCGCTCACCGGCGACGTCGCGCCAGAAGCGCGAGACTCAGCGCAAGGTCGCCGCTCCAAAGTAACCCTCTGTTACCCTGAAAACCCCGGCTTCGCGCACGGGCGTGTTGCGCTCGACTTTCCTCCTGGGCGGCTTGTTGGCTTTGAACGCCACTGAGAGAAGGCGACAGCAATGCGCTGTTTTGGGTCCTTGCAGTCACTCCGCATCGCATCATCGGACATGAATCTGCCGATGAAGTCTGACTGTTTCTCACCCTCGTGCGGCTTTGGCATCGGCATATAAGTGTCCGCTTCGACGGAACGATTAACAGGCCGCTGCCAGCTCACCAAAGAATCAGAACCTACTTTTCTTCTGGCTTTTCCTTCTCCTCCTCGTCATCTGTAAACATCTCGTCGGGGAGCTTGTGCCCATGGAGACGCTCAAGCGCAGCTCTTAGGCTTTCCGGAAGAGGAGGAAGAGGCTTGCTGTCAAAAGCCCCGTCGTTCCTCCAGCGGTCATAGATCGATTTGGATTTGTGGTCGTCTTCGGCCCCATTTGCTTCTCCCCTATGACTCATTTCTGACCTCTTTTGCATATCGGTCATTCCTGTCCGTGGGTCAAGTTCTTCCTTCGGCAGTTTCGGCCGTTGCCTGCCGTGGAAAGCCCGGCGAGAACCGCCCGGGTTGCGGGCCGACCTTGCGCCGCGGGCAAAGGGCGGTTTTTCGCGGTGCCGCGTCAAATTCCCGCCGCCATCCAGCCACGCNACAACACTCGATTCNGATTAACATTGCTATCGTTTAATTGACTTTAGACCGACGAGGGGCTAGTCTTGCGGCGCGTCGGGAATATACGCAGGGACGTGGGTTGGAAGAAAACGGCGGATGCCGCGGGTCCCTGANTACATGCGGCGCGAGCGGCGAGGCCGGCGAGCAGTGGCAGATGCCAAGGCCATACCGATTCTCATGTACCATCACCTCACTCGGCATCCTCCCGAGGGTTTCGCGAAGTACGCCCTGAGCCCGAAGACGTTCGCCCGCCAGATGAAGCTGCTGGCGCTAGCGGGATACTGTCCGGTTTCGCTCGACGCCTGGCTGGCGAACCGGCACGATCGCGGCGCATTGCCGGGGGCGCCGGTAATAATCTCCTTTGACGACGGGTTCGGCGAAGCGATCGAACACGCGGTGCCGGTCCTCAAGCGTCACCGCTTTCCGGCGATCTTCTTTCTCGTCGCGGGGCTGATGGGAAAGGCGAGCGCCTGGCTGATGCGCGAGCGGGGGGTGGAGCTGCCGCTGCTTGACTGGGAGCGGGCCGCGCGACTTCACAGCGAGGGATTCGAGATCGGCTCGCATACGATTACCCATCCGCGCCTGACCGGGATTTCGCGCAGCTCGTGTTACGAAGAACTGCGCGGCTCGCGCCTGATGCTGGAGGATCGGCTCGGTTGTCCGGTTCGCCATCTCGCCTACCCTTTCGGCTTGCACAATGAGGCGGTAAGAACGACTGCGGAACGGGCGGGCTACGTTTCGGGTCTGACGACGGAGATCGGGCTTGCGCGCCCGTGGGAAGAGCCGCACGCTCTTCGCCGGGTTCCGGTGGTCGGCGGGGAGTCGTTGCTGGATTTTGCCGCGCGGTTGTTGACCGGGCACGCGCTGCGCGAGCAATGGGGGCCGGCCCTGGCCCGCTTGCGCTCGCTTGTGAAATTCCCGGCGGCGGAGTCACGGCCTTGACGCCCGACCTGCGGCTCTCGGTCGTGATCCCGACCTACAACCGCCGCGAGGCGCTCGCACGAATCCTGCTTGCGCTTCAGGTGCAGACCTTGCCCGCGTGCGATTTCGAGGTCGTGGTTTCGATCGACGGGTCTGTCGACGGAACGCGCGAGCTGCTCGGCGAAATCGCCGTGCCCTACCGGCTGAGCGCGCTCTGGCGGAACAACGCGGGACGAGCGAGCGCATGCAATGCCGGAGCGAGGCAGGCTCGCGGTGAATTGCTGCTGTTCTTCGACGACGACATGCTCCCGGCCCCCGAGTGTCTCGCCGCGCACCTGGCAGCGCATCGCGACGGAGCGCGCCGAGCGGTACTCGGCGCGATTCCGTTCGTAACAGCGGAACAGGGCGAACCGCTCAGGGAATTTCTGAGCGCCAAGGTCAACACGGTGCTGGCGCGACTCTCGCAATCCGGCTACTCGATGACGCCGCGCGATTTCTTCAGCAGCAATTTTTCGATTGGCCGCGATCTGTTCTTCGAGCTGGGCGGTTTCGACGGGAACTTTCGGGCTTACGGGAATGAGGACGTGGATCTCGCCTTCCGCATCATGGCCGCCGGCGTGCCAATCGTGTTCCATCGCGAAGCNCTGGCGCGCCAGTGCTATGACAAGGATTTTGCTGCCCTGGCTCGCGATACGGTTAACAAGGGCCGCACGGCGGTGCAGCTTGCGCTGAAGCATCCGCAGGCGCTCATATCCTTGAGCGTTCGGCGCGAGCGCGAATTCTCGCGCAAGTGGCGCCTGTTGAGATCGCTGTTGCTCGGCCTTCCCGCCTCCCGCGGGTCTGCCCTGATGCTGCAACTGGTCGATCATTTCGAGCGCCGCCATCCGCGCAGCCTCGGCCGGGTCTATCCGCTCGCCCTGGACTATTTCTTCTGGCTCGGCGTGCGCTCGGCTACCGGCGCGCGATCGGCGCCCTGGCCAGAGGCGACTCTGGCAGCACCGGCTGACGCGAGGACGGTGAGATGAATCGCAGCCGGCAATCAGGCGCGTGGCGGCTGCAACGGCGCCGGTCGGTCGCGCGCGAGGAACATGCTGGTTAACGCACGAGGAACAGCGGCTCGCCGGGAACCCGGTTCGGGCACGAAGCTCGTTTATTTCGCGGGCGGCGACGTGTTCGGCGGCGTCGAGCAGATGATCCTGACCACGCTTGAGCGGATCGATACACGGCGCTGGGAGGTAGTGCTGATGCACTACGCCGACGCGGAGATAGGGCCGCTGCTCTGCGGCGCGCGTGCCGCGGGGATAAGGACACTGGCGGTGGCGCGTTCGCGCGGCTCCGCTGCATTGCGCATCATGGAGATCGTGCGCGCGCTGCGCGCCGAGAGACCAGTCATCTTCCACGCGCATCTTCCTCTGCCGCAGTATTGCCGAACGCCGATCCTGGCTGCGGCGTTCGCGGGCGTTCCCGCGGTTGTTGCAACCGCGCACCTGTTCCAGCCGCTCTCAAACCGCCGCCAGGCCACGTATCAGCGTATCCTGAACAGGGTAATCGATCGCTATATCGCGGTGAGCAACGCGACTGCCGCGGAACTGGTGGGGGCGCTCGGCGTCCCGAAGCGCAAGGTAACAGTGATTCCCAACGGCGTGCCGGTTGAGAAGTTCGCATGCACGCGCGGGATGCGCGTCGCTTGCAACCGCGAATCTTCGGGGACGGTATTCACGTCCGCCCGCCTCCATCCCCAGAAAGGCCTGGGCGATCTTGTGGAAGCCGCTCGCCTGCTGCCCGGGGTGGAGTTCCTGATCGCAGGCGACGGACCACTGCGGGCCGAACTCGCAGCCAAGGTGCAGGGGCTTGGGCTCGCGGCGCGCGTACGCCTTCTCGGCCATCGTTCGGACGTCCCGGCGCTGCTGCAATCGTGCGACGTGTTTGCGCTGCCCTCGCTGTTCGAGGGGCTTCCCCTGGCTGTCCTTGAAGCGATGGCGGCGGCGCGGCCGATCGTTGCCTGCGACATTGCAGGGGTGCGCGAGGCGATCAGCGACGGCGAGACCGGCTTGCTGGTGCGCCCCGGCCATCCCGACGAATTGGCGCGGGCAATTCGGACTCTGCTGTCCGATCCGCCGCTTTCCCGCAGGCTCGGCAGACAGGCGGGCGAAAGGGCGCGCCGTGAGTTTTCCGCCAAGCTGATGGTCGAGCGCACGTGTCATCTTTACGACGAACTTACGTCGAACTGATCGCGCGATGGCTGTCCATACGATACGAGCGACGCACAACGCTCTGCTCAGGAGGGTGGACTGGCGCTTCCTGTTGCCCCGGCCAGAGCCGCAAAGGGCCGTATGCTTCAGCGGTGGGCCGCTCGCGAAAGCCTTGACACTGGTGTCGCGCCAGGTGGCAAGTCCCGATTGCTTGCAAGCCTACGGATGCGATCTGGCGGTAGCGGTCAATCCGGACGCCGGTTGCGTACGGGAGGCGTCGAAACGACTGCGGGCGGGCGGCGTGCTTTATGCGGAAATGCAACCCGCACCGTTGGCTGTTGAACGCCAGGCGCGATGGCTCAGGCAGGCAGGCTTCGCGGAGGTTTCATTTTACCGCCCGTGGCCGACCCCCAGCCAACCTCACTGCTGGGTGCCGACGAACTCGGTCGCGGCGAAGCATTACCTGTTTGGCAGACCTAGCGGGCACAGAGGGTTGCCGTATCGATTGAAAGGTGCAGTACGTGAACAACTTGAGGTGGCCCGATTTCGGTTTTCGCGCACGTTGCCGCTGTGCGTAATCGCGCGCAAGCCGCCAGAACCGCCTGGCGTGGACGGACTGATGGAAATCGTTCGCGAGAACTGGCCACAACTGAACGCGGGTCCGGCACCACGAGAGCTGTCGCAACTGGTGTTGACGCTCGGAGCGCGCAGCTTCAACAAGGTCGTGATTTTGATCTTCGAGGAACCGCAGGCGGCACCGCTCGTGGCCGTCAAGCTCGCTCGCGTGCCCGGCTCCGAAGCCGCGCTTGAGCGCGAAGCGGACAATCTCGAGTCGGTGGCCCGCACGCTCGGAGGCCGGCTGCAGGGAGTGCCGCGGGTCCTGTTCAGGGCGCAAGGCTACGGCGGCGGCACCTTCGGGGAGACCGCCTTCCAGGGGGTTCCGCTATTCACGCAGCTGGACAGATGCAACTACCGCAACCTTGCGCTCAAGGCGACCGAGTGGCTGATTGCGCTGGCGACCGCGGCGAGACCGGTTTCGTCGCGATGCGTCGGGCGCCTGACCGAGCCTGTCGTGGCGGATTTCGAGCGATGCTATGGAGTCGTCGCCGGGCGGGAATTGCTGGCGAGAGCGCGCGACGCGATTTCGCGTCTGCATCGTATGCCGCTGGTCGTCGAGCAACGCGACTTCTCGCCGTGGAATATCCTGGTGAGCGNCGAGGGAACCCTGAGCGTGCTCGACTGGGAATCGGCGCAACTGGAAGGGTTGCCGATGCTCGATTTGATTTACTTTCTCGCTTACCTGGCCTTTTTTTTCGACAACGCACATAGCACCGAGCGGCGCCAGCGCTCCTACCGCATTGCGTCCGACCGCACGAGCTTCACCGGAGCCATCCACGCCGAGTGTTACCGCCGGTACGCCGACGCCCTGAAGCTGCATCCGGCGGACCTCCATCCGCTGCGTCTGCTGACCTGGATGGTGCACTCGCGCTCCGAGTACAAGGAGCTGACGGCGGACCGAGGCGCCCCTTCCGAGCGCTCGCTCCGCAACAGCCTGTTCCTGAACCTGTGGCGTGAGGAAATGGCAATTTCCAACGCCCTCGCGGAGTAAGGCCATGTTGGGTTCGCTGAACAGATATCTGCTTTCCCGCCTCGACGAGGACTGGCAGCGCCGGCTGCGGCGGATGTACCGCCCGGCGCGTCTGGGAAGTCTGCGCCGGATGAANCCGCTGAGCGAATGCTGGGGAGTGGACCGCGGAACCCCGGTTGACCGCTACTATATCGAGCGGTTCCTGGCGGCCAATCGCGACGCTATCCGTGGAAAAGTCCTGGAAGTCCGGGATAGCCGCTACGCCTTGAAATTCGGCGGCGCGGTGGAGAGCGTGGAAGTGCTCGACATAGACCCGGACAATCCGCTTGCGACCATCGTCGCCGATCTTGCGGCCGCCGATTCGATTCCCGACGAGGTCTTCGACTGCATCATCCTGACCCAGACTCTGCAGTATATTTTCGACACCCGTGCCGCAGTCCGCCATCTGCATCGCATCCTGCGGCCCGCCGGCAGCCTCCTGGTAACCGTACCGGCACTGAGCAAAATGTACACACGCCGTCCGGAAACGGATTACTGGCGCTATACGCCGTCTTCCATCCGAACCCTGTTAACTCAGGCCTTCGGAGCCGAGCGGGTTACTGTTGTTTCGTTTGGAAACCTGACGAGCGCAATAGCGTTCCTGGCCGGGATGGCTGCCGAGGAACTGCGCGCGCGCGAACTTGAACATCACGACCCCGACTTTCCACTGATAATCGCCGCGCGATGCGTAAAGGCCTCCAATCCGTAAACGGCGCGCCTCGCTCTCCTGTCCTGCGCGCCCGCGCCACCCACTGACGGCGCTAGAACTACGTCGACCGCACGTGGAGGAATTCGAGCAGACGGCCAAGTTGAACCCCCGTGGCTCGTGCTGCCTCTGAGAGTTGGGCAATCGCCTGGCGCTTGTCAGCGGCAATCGGCGTCACCGGGACGAAAAACAGCGGTTCGTTGGGCAAGGGATCGCGGCCGAATGCCTGGCGGAAAGCAGCGAAACGATACTGAATGACCTTCATCATAGAGCAGCGCGCGCATAGGTTCTGCGGAGTGCAATGTTGTCCATGGGGACGTTCAGAAGATCGCTGGCCGATGTTACGGCTTCGTTTTGCGCCAGCCATAGTACCGTCCTCCTGCTTTTGCATGATTTGCCCATTTTAAAAATAAGGCTCGNGTTACAGCAAGAGTTTGGAGGCGTAAACNTACGATTAATTTCGATTGACAGACATATCGACGCTGAGANAATCAAGCTTGACGTAAATTANAAACTGGTNGTATCGGCTCAAAACAAGTGCCTTGGTGTCGCACTTCGTCTTTCAACGAACTTTAGGACTATTTGATGTTCTTGAACGTCACCTGCAGGACTTTCACTGTTTCATTCTCCTGTCTGCAAACGAGACCACGCATTGCCGCTTCAACCATCCGGGGAAATCCCGTTCAAATCTTCGTGCGCCGTCCTTTTCAGCGTGGCTCCGTGGAGGGTTTCGGTATCGCGGTCGGGGTGATAGCTTCTTTCGGTGGGCGTTCGACGGCACGCGCGGAGGAGCGATTCGCCGACGTAGCGCATCCTTCCCCGCAGACTTTTCGCAGATGCCCTCGATCAGTAGAAACCCCGAAACCCGTGCCGGAAAGCGTGCAGACGAATAACGCCCGGAGTCTCCATTGAGTAAGTATCCCCCCGCATCATTTCCGAATCTCACGAGTGGTCGCGCGCGATCCGGTACGAGACGGCCGATGCGTATTATTCTGGAACCGAGTGAGTACCATCTCGAAGATAATGTCGGACACGTCGTAATGACTCATGTGGCCGCGGCACGAGTTAGTGCCCTATGGCCTTCGGCCGCGATCGAGATCCTTACCGAGCCGTCTGCGTTGCTTTCGGAATTTTGCCCCGGATGCATCGCGGTGTTACGGCACAGGCCTCGGAGTGGAGCACAATCCGGTTTCCAAGCCGTACTGGCCCAGGTGCCTGGCACTGCGCAAGGGCTGGTCATTCTCAAGAATAGTTTGCGCCGTCATTCACCGTCGCTATTCAAGATACTCAAGCGGCTCAAGGGCAGGGCCAAACTTCCGACGCGGGACTACCGCAGCGAAGANCGTGACGCGATCAGGGGCGCTGATCTGATGGTCGTCAGCGGGATGGGCGGAGTCACGGAAACCTTCCGAGCGTATGCATTCGGGCTGTTCGATCGGATCGAGTCCGCGCTCG
>JGI24721J26819_10007762_pt1 | contig 10069 bp, 10 predicted proteins | sample YelNatPaOPGAMG01_FD_26819 | JGI IMG/M metagenome (IMG submission 26819)
AACCTCATCAACGTCTTTGTGTATTTCTAAATCTTCTATTTTTGCTTCTGCTTTTAAAACATCGGCAAAAGTTGCTTGTGTACCCTCTACCTGACTTGATAGAGTTGCTTCTTTTCTAACATACATCAGAATAAAGAAATCCACATCAGGCAATGTTTCAGCAATTCCATCTAATCGACCTAAGGCCAGATCTGCTTTTGAAAGTAAATTTTGAAGTTCTCCATCAATTTTAATTTCAAAAGGCAAAAAATTAGGCACAAATGCTTTATATTGCAATTCACTATTTAATTGATTGACATATTTTCCGCTTCTCATAATTTTAAATGTAGATATTATTAATCTAATCTACGAATATAATTGTAAATCGTAGATAAAATTTTGTCAATCTACTTCTAGCATAGATAATTTTAAAATCATCCAAGTATCCTTAATAAACGGGATCATATTAACCCCCTCTCTTTAAAACTAAAAAACTTGCTTTTGGCAATTATTATGTGGTCGATTACGTCTATTCCTAAAATTTTTCCAGTTTCTACTAGCCTTTTTGTCATTGCTAAATCGTCTTCTGAGGGTTCNGGNTCNCCNGATGGATGATTATGAACTAAAATAATTTGAACCGCCAATTCTCTAATTGCGGGTTCAAAAACTTCGCGGGGATGAATTAAACTTGCATTAATNGTNCCAATAGAAACGGTTTCTTTTGCAATTAATTTATTTCTAGCGTCTAAATATAAAACAACAAAATTTTCTTTTTTATTTTCTTTAAGATGGCTTGTTTCCTTTAAAACATCTTTGGGTGAATGAATGTAAATTTCTTTTTCTTCTTTTGGTTTAAAAAGTCTTTCTCCTAATTCAATGGCAGCTAAAATTTGAACTGCTTTTGTTGGTCCAACACCATAAATATTTCTTAATTCTTCAAAACTAATATTTTTAAGCCTATTTTTGTTATATTTTGAAACAATATCTTCAGCTAATTTCAAAACATTTTTNGTTTTNGTCCCGGTTCGCAAAAGAATGGCTAATAGTTCTTCTAGTTTTAAAGCATTCGCTCCTTTTTTAACCAATTTCTCTCTTGGTCGTTCATCTTTTGGCAAATCTTTAATGCGATATTTGGTGGTCATATTATTTATATTTTCCCACAAAAAATTATTAATTTCAAATAAAAGAGCCAAAAACCCGCTTAGAAGCGGGTTTTTGGCGAAAAAACATCGCAAGTCGCAAAGCGACTTGCGATGACAAAATCTATTCAGTTGTCTGGCCGTCAAAAGGCGCTTCGTTGGCTTCAGCTTCTTCTTTGGTGGCTCTTACAATGCCATCCTTATGATGGGCTGGCGAATAAATGGTATAAAGCTTCAATGGTTCAGTTGAAGAAGTGTTTATCACATTATGCTCAGCGCCAGCTGGCACAACAATCGCGCTGCCATCAGAAACCAGATATTCATTACCATCAATAATCACTTTGCCCTCGCCTTTTTCAAAGCGGAAAAATTGATCATTGTCAGGATGAACCTCCATTCCAATTTCCTCATTCGGCCTTAAACTCATTAACACTAATTGCGAATGTTTTGCAGTATAAAGCACTTTGCGAAAATTTTCATTTTCCAAGGTTTCTTTTTCAATGTTTGTAAAAAATCCCTTCATAGTTTTTTAATTTAATTCGACCTTTTTTATTATAACATCTTTTTAAACTTAATCCAAATTCTTAATCATATAAGTGTCTTTGAGCTTGTATCCTAATTTGCGGAAATATTCTCTCACGCCAACGCCAGCAATCACTGCCAATTTTTTTAATTTAAATTCGTTTTTGGTAATTTTTTCCGCTTCTTCAACTAATCTTTTTCCCAAGCCGCGATGTTGCGGCGCAATTTTTCTTTCATCAATCGGCACCATTTCTCCATAAGTTTTAATCTCTCTTAAAAGCGCGGCGCCCTCCAAAGATTTAAAAATCGGCTTTTCATCAAAAGACGGCATTCTTAAGCGCAAATGGCTAAACAGTTTCGTTCTTTCTTTGTTTTCCAAACTCAAAAAAACTTCTTTGCCATTGGCAGATTGATATTCATCTTTAAATAAATAAATTTTTTCTGAAGGATCATATTCGCCTTTGACTTCGCGGCAACGAATACAATGACAAACCAAACCGCGCTCTTTCATTTCTCTTTGAATAATTTCTCGCAAATTAGAAAGTTTTGTGCCAGCCACAATTTTTTGCGCTGGAATATCGCGAATGATGCGCGCCACCCTCACCCAATAAGGCAATTTTGTTTTAATCCGAATAAGCAGATTTTTTAATTCCTCATCAGAATAAGGAATGTATTGGCCTTTTTGCCACAAAGAAAAAAGTTTAGAATTTTTTAAAACAACAACTGGATAAATTTTTAGCCAATCGGGCTGAAAACGCGGGTCATTAAAAACTATTTCAAACATTTTCTCGTCTTTTTCCAAATCCGAGCCGTACAAATTGGGCATTAAATGATACAAAACTTTGAATCCCGCATCTTTTAATCTTTTTGTTGCTAAAGCAATAATTTCGCTTGTTAAACCAGTTTGATTGAGCTTTAAAATGTCATCAAAAATTGTTTGAACGCCGATTTCAACCATCGTGATGCCTAATTTTCTTAAATGCCTTAATTCTTCTGGCGTTATCATATCTGGCCGCGTTTCAACTGAAGCGCCCACAATCCGCGATTTGGCTTTTTCGTTTAAAGACAAAGTTTTTTCCAAAGAAGCGCTTTTAATTTTTCTTTTATTGTTGAATTGATTGGCGGCCTCAAAACATTTTTTAATAAAAAAGTTGCGATAGGTTTTGGGATAAAAAGACCAGCTGCCGCCAACAATCCGCAGCTCAATTTTGTCTGTTGGATGGCCTTGATCTTTTAACATTTCTAATCTTTTTAAAACCTGCCAAAATGGGTCAAAATTTAAATCATAAGCTCGGTCCGCGGCTGGCTCGCCTTTTAAATAACTTTTTGGAAAGCCTTTTTCTAAAGGACAAAAAATGCATTTGCCCGGACAACCAAATGGTTTGGTTAAAACAGTAATGTTAACAATGCCAGAAAGCGAACGCATCGGCCGCGTTTTTAATAATTTTTCGATTAAAGGATCTTTTTTGATTCTTTGATTTTTAGTTAATTTATGATAAGCTTTTAATAGTTCGGTATTTGTAAATAAAGGCGTTTTAGTTTGTTCGGAAAAGCTTCTTTTTAAATTTTCTAATTCTTCCCGCGTTTTTAGCCGGTTTTTGATTAATTGTTTAATAAACTTTTCTAAATTATCCATAAATTTATGAAAGAGGATTTTGCTAATTATTTGCTTTTAAAAACTAAAAATGATTATAACTTAATTGCTAAAGATTTTGCAAGCAAACGCTCTTTTAAAGCGCCGGAGGTGATGAAAGAGTTGATTTTTCGCTATTTAAAGCCTAATAAAAACGANANNCTTTTNGATTGGGGCTGCGGTCATGGCCGTTATTATGAAATTTTAAAAGATTTTGATTATTATGGCCTTGATGTTTCAGAAAATTTAATTGAGATTGCAAAAAACAAATATCCAGAAGCCAAATTTTTCGTTTTGCCGTCTTTTCTTCAATTGCCTTATGAAGATAATTTTTTCAATCATTTAATTTGCATTGATACTTTGCATCATATCCCTTCAAAAAAATATCGGGAGTTATTTATTAAAGAGGCCTATCGCGTGTTAAAAGATAATGGTTTTTTTATTTTGACTGTCTGGAATTTAAATTTTTTCCATCTTCTTTGGGCTAAAAAATTAGAAAGGGTTTGGCTGATTATTAAAGCTTTTTTCAAAAAAATCTTTGGTTTGTCGCCTTTGGATTTGAAAGATGTTTTTATTCCTTGGGCTAATCAATGCGATCGCTATGTTCATCGCTTTTCAAAAAAAGAACTGGAAAAATTAGTAAAAAACGCCGGCTTTCAAATTGTTGAAAGCGGCGTTTTGAAGCGTTCGGATACTGGCGAAAAAGATTTTTTTGTTGTTGCTCAAAAAATTAAACCTCAACAATAAACGGCAAAATCATTGGTCGGCGTTGAGTTTCTTTAAACAGAAACTCGCCTATTTTATCGCGCAAATTATCTTTAACATAGGCCCAGTTAGTGGTGTGGTCTTTGGAAATTGTCTTTTTCACTATATCTTTAATGATGTGTTTTGTTTGATTCATTAAATCCTGCGAGTCTTTAAGATAGACAAAACCGCGGGAAGAAATTTCTGGTTCTCCTTTGAGTTCTCCTTTTTCGCCATCAACGACTGCCACAATTACAAGCATTCCATCTTTGGCTAATTGATTTCTATCGCGCAAAACAACTTCGCCAACATCGCCCACTCCCAAACCATCAACCATCACATAATTAGCCGGCACTTGATATTGAGTTGGAACAATTGATTCTTTTGTAACTTCAATAATTTGACCATTTTCAGCAACTACAATATTTTGCTTTGGCATTCCTAATTGCTCAGCTAAATCAGCGTGCGCTTGAAGCATTGAGTATTGGCCGTGAATAGGAATTAAAAATTTTGGACGAATTAAATTGAGCATCAGCTTTAATTCTTCTTGTTGAGCATGACCGCCAGCGTGAATATCCATCATTTTGTAATGATAGACTCTTGCTCCCTGACGGTAAAAACTATCTTTGAGGTTTTGAACAGTTCGTTCATTGCCCGGCACAACNGANGANGANAAAATAACCGTATCGCCTTTTTCAACTTTGAAAAATTTATGCTCGCGATTGGCAATNCGCATCAACACTGCTTTATCCTCGCCTTGCGAACCAGTGCACAAAATAGTTAACTGGCGNGAGAGAAGACCTTGCGCTTCTTGCGGAGAAATCAAAGTATTTTTATTAATTTTGAGATAGCCCATCATTCGCGCAATCTCAACATTGCTTTTCATACTATAGCCATCAATCACCACGCGGCGATTAAATTTTTCTGAAAGCCAAATTAATTGCTGCAAACGACTAATCAATGAAGCAAAAGTAGCGGCAATAATTCGACCAGGAGCACGCTCAAAAATTCTTTCCAAATCATCATAAATGGCTTTTTCAGAAATCGAATGTCCTTCTTCTTCAGCGCCCGTTGAATCAGCCATTAAGACTAAAGGATTTTTTGAAGCCAAATAACTAATGCGGCCCAAATCAATCGGCGAATCAATAATCGGGCTAAAATCAATTTTAAAATCAGGCATATAGAAAATCGTGCCCAATGGCGTTTCTGTCGCAAAGCCTAAAGTATCAGGTACATTATGATTAACTAAATAAGGATGCACCTTAAAATGACCAAGAGTGATTGGTTGAAGTTTTTGAAGATCAATTGCTTCAACATCAAGCTCTTTTTGATAAGGAAAATCTGCTTGGCGTTTAAGAATAATTGCCTTGGTTAGGGGCGCGGTATAGATTGTTGGTGAACCTAATTTTTCAATAATATAAGGAATGGCGCCAATATGATCATAGTGCGCATGAGTGATAAAAACTCCTAAAATTTTCTTGCGATTTTTTTCAAGATAATCGACATTGGGGATGATAAAATCAATCCCTGGCATATCTTCTTCAGGAAATCTTAAACCACAATCAAAGACCAAAATCTGGTCCTTGTATTCAATAAAGGATAGATTGCGACCCACTTCGCCCAAACCACCCAAGACACAAATTTTTATTTTGTCTGTCGGTTTTTGAGTTTTGATATTTCTTTTTTGTTGAAACATATTTTTGTTTTTCTCTTGTTAGAAACAAGATTTTTAATGATTCGACTTTATCGACGAATAAATTAGTTATTAATGGAGAGTGCCGCGGGTGGGATTTGAACCCACACCCCGAAACGGGACACGGCCCTGAACCGTGCGCGTCTGCCAATTCCGCCACCGCGGCAATTTTAATTAATTTGTGAAAACAACTTTTTGATAGTTAAAAATTTTAAAAATTTTTGCGGTTGCGAAAGAAAAGATAGCTTTAATAATTGATTAGGCAATTTTTGAGGTGCTAAAATTTTTAACTCCGGCACTTCTTTGTAATGCTTATTTTTAACAAATTTTACTCCGCCATTTTTGTCTTTAAGACAATAATAGGCTGCGCCTTTTGCTTTTTGATAAGCATCGTAAACATTAATCACTGATTCATCAATCCAATTGCCTACTTTCAACTCTTTTTTGGTTGGATTTATCATTGTCATTCCAAAAAATTTTGGCACAATCATTTTCTCCCCTTCTCTCACAAGCACCGCATACACTTCTTTAATTTTTAAAAAATCTTTTGAAGGTTTTTGCAAAATGAAGATGGCCTCGCCTTTTAAAACTTCATAATATTCTGGTTCATTATGTTTATGGTAATGACCGAAGGTTTTTGGAAATTCATTGCCGAGCATTTTAGGATATAAAATCGTTAGATCATAGCGCAGATTTTTTTGCTTTTTTTGAGAACGAAAAACACGATAAATAATTTCGTTATTTTTTAATTTAACATTTTTTTGAGCTAAAACTGGCTTTAGTTCTTCAAATGTTTTAACGGAAACTTTTTTCATAAGTTATTTTGCTGGATTGGAACTTTTAACTACTCTTTTTGTTTTCAAATACCATTGATAAACATTAAAATATCTTTCTTGAGAGCTGTTGATGCGAACTAAATTTTCAATATGAAGCGAGGGGGTAGTAATTAAGAAGAGCTTTGGATTGTAGAGAAAGACAGCTGGGGCATCAGAAACAATTAAAGAATAAACCTTGGCCAAATCCCTTTCATTGTTATTTTTATCAGCTGAGAGACGAATGTTTTCCAATAATTTATCAACCGCGCTATTTTCATATAAAGCTAAATTTAATCCTGGATAAAACTTTTGCGAAGAATGCCAGAAGGGAAAGAGATCGGGATTGAGATTGATGATGTTTCCGTAAATAAGAGCATCGTATAAACGAGTGGTTAAATAATTTTCTTGCAATTCTTTGGCATCAACAACTTTAATCTCAACATCAGCGCCAATTTCTTTCCAATATTTTTTCAAAAGCGACGCAGTTTCGATTAAAAAGTTTGAGGANGGAGTGATAAGAGTAAATTTTAAGGGTGTTGGCGCTTCGCCTTTGGCTAATGATTTTTCTAAAATGCCGTCGTTATCTAGATCTTGCCAGCCATCTTTTGTTAAAATTTCTTTGGCTTTATCAACGGAATATTCATAATCTAAATTGCTGTCATAGCCGCGCATCCATTTAAGTAGTGGCCCTTCAACTGGCTCGGCTAAATTATTAAAAACTTGATTAATAATTGCCTTGCGATCAATGGCATAATTTAAAGCATATCTCACATTGCGGTCCGCTAAAACTTTTGAGATATTACCATTTAAAAAGACGGCGAAGTATTGCGGCAAAACATACGGATATAACTGATAAAAACGATCTATTTTTTGAATTGTTTCTGCTGAAACAGCATTGATCAAATCAAGTTGATGATAGTTGAAAGCGCGAAGCATTTCTGATTCGCTTTTATAAAATTTCACTACATAGTTATTAATGTACGGTCGGCCGTTGTAGTATTTTGGATTAGCAACAAAAGCATAGTAATTGATATAACCTTTTTTATCGGCATCAAATTTTTGATACATAAAAGGGCCGGTGCCAATGGGTTCAAAGTTATATTGGGATAAATTTTTAATATTAGCCAAAGGGATGTCGCCAAAAATATGTTTGGGGATAATTTTTTGTTTTAAGTTTTCTTCAAAGAAAGCATAAGGATTTTTTAAGTCAAAGGTTAAAGTNAAATCACTAATTTTTGTNACGGTCACGCCTTGCCAAGCCACGCGATAGGGACTGTTAGTTTCCGGATTTTGAATGGTTGAAATAGTAAAAACCACATCATCTGCGGTAAAAGGCGTACCATCATGCCAAAAAACATCCTTTCTTAACCTCACTACCCAATGGCGGCCATCATCGCTTTTTTCATAAGAATCGGCCAAATCAGGGATAACACCTCCTTTACCATCATTTTTTAACAAACCACTATAAACCAAATTGCATAAACTCTGATCAATTTCATTGGCGGCAAAAATTGGATTAAGCGTTGTTGGCTGACCGACAAATCCTTCTCGAATAACACCACCTTCTTTTGGAACNACAGTGGTATTAGTGAAATACCAGTTGATGACATAAGCAAGCGCGGAAAACAAAATAATAGCGATCGCTGCCCAAAAAAGCTCTTTCTCAATTTTTGAAAGTGAATGCCAAAAATTTTGCCAAAATTCTTTTTTGAAAAAATATTTCAATTTCATAGCTTATGCCCGAAACAAGGCAATGAGGTTCAGGGCTAAAAAGATAGCTGCTAAAACAATGGTGGAATAAAAAATAATTTTTTCCAAACCGCGGCGTTGCTGATAAAATTCCGTGCTGCCGCCAAAAACTCCACCCAAACCCGTTCCTCTCTCTTGGAGAAGAACTAAAACAATTAAAACAATTGAAATAACAATTTGTGCGATAGCAATAACAGTTGTACTCATTATTTTTTAGCGAATAAATGAAAAAGAATATTAATAATCGACATAATTAAAGTTGACCAAATCAGTGGCCAGCCAATTGGAATTACTAATCCATTAACTAATTGCGTTGCCAGCCACAAAATGAAGGCATTGATGATCAAAGTAAAAAGGCCAAGCGTTAAAGCAATTAAAGGACCAAGGATTAATTTGAGAATGGGCTTTAAAACAAAGTTTAAAATTCCTAAAACAAAAGCAGTAAGAATTAAGATTTTTAAGTCGCCGGTAAAAGAAACCTCGGGCACCATTTTAATAATTAAGAAGATGCCCAAAGCATTCAAAAGTACCTGTAAAACTAACCGAGAAAGAAATTTCATAAATTATTCTTAATAATAAACAAAAATCGCCAAAAATCAACTATTTTCTAAAAACGAAGAATTTATAGCCGAAAAAGTTCCAGATTAAATAAGCGATCGTGCCAATCAATTTGGCTACATTTTCCCATTGAGAAGCGCTTAGATGAAACATTGGATTAATCGCGGTAATGCCCAAAAGAATAAGGGTATTAAGAAGATAACCAATCACACTGACGCCAAAAAACTTGGCAAATTCTTGAGTTTTTGATTTTTCTTGAGATTCAAAAGTCCAGTATTTATTCCAGAAGTAACTATTGATATTAGCAATGAAAAAGGCAAAGAAATTAAAGAGCGCCAACCAGCTGCCCTGATAAATTTTGGTTAAATAACTTAATAAATTTAAAATGCTAAAATCTAAAAGCGTATTGAGAACACCAACAAGACCGTATTTAGCAAATTGCCAGAAAAAATTAGTAATCCGTTTAAGCAAATAAGCAACCACTGTGACTAAAACGGTAAGGATCGGGAAAACAATGATAAGCAGCCAGCGATAGGACCAAAAATTCATTAAAACATGCAAATTCAACCAAACTGGCCAAATTAAAAAACTAATGATTAAACCGAGCACTAAGGCAAAAATAATATCTTTTTTATTCATATTTTATTTTTATTTAATCGCGCTGCGGGTCCGGCAGGACTCGAACCTGCAGTTCTGGTTTTGGAGACCAGTGGTTTGCCAATTAACCGACGGACCCTCGGTTTATTTTTTAATTTCCTTGTGCACCGTTCTCTTATCGCAAAATGGGCAATATTTTTTTATCTCCAATTTTTTCTGGATTTTCTTCTTGTTTTTGCGAGTATAATAATTTATCCTTTTGCAAACTGAGCACTGAAGTTTTATAAGATTTTCTTGAGACATAAATTTTAATTTAGGAGATTCGACAGATAACTATCAATCGGTAAAGATTTTTCTTTACCTTGGAGCCAGAGGAGGGAATCGAACCCTCGACCTTCCCGCTCTTTTATTAGGAGCCCACGCGCAGACTTGCACTGCGGACCTCATTCTTACCAAGAATGTGCTCTACTACCTGAGCTACGTGGGCATAAAGTGGGGGATGCTCTGCTACCTGAGCTATGTGGGCATAAAGAGCGGGACGTTCTACCACTGAACTACTCTGGCAAATAAACTTTCTTTATTTTATCAAAGAAACAATAAGAAAACAAGTTGATTGGTGGGCGGGGCAGGATTCGAACCT
>JGI24721J26819_10007766_pt1 | contig 10063 bp, 10 predicted proteins | sample YelNatPaOPGAMG01_FD_26819 | JGI IMG/M metagenome (IMG submission 26819)
AGATTTAATGCATCAATTGAACTTACTATCTCACCTAAGCTTTTCATGCTCATATGAGTGTAAATCTCGATCCCTGCCGCTAAAAGATGTTTGCAAAAACTGCGCCTCAGAATATAAAAAGAGTCCTCTTTGTTAATCTTGGCTTTCTTGCAGGTAAATAAAAATATTTTGTCCGCTACTCTCACTGGTAAGTATTAACCTTCTCTTGCACCTTCAAACAGCAACTTTTGAAGCCTACATTCCTCAAAGATTCCTTTACGGTCACCAAAACAGTTTTGGGTAGCAAAGTAAACCTATCTTTTCTCTCCTTTGATTCCTTAATACATATTAGCATCCATTTGTTATCAATATCCTCAACTTTGAGTTTTACGAGCTCGCTAACTTTTAACCCTGAAGAATAGGCAATCATCAGAATTGCATTATGTTCTATATTATCTACTGAATTACGGTATTTCATATAGGCCTAAACAGTATGAGACAATAAAAAAATGGAGCTGAAGGGGATCGAACCCTCGACCTCTTGAATGCCATTCAAGCGCTCTCCCAACTGAGCTACAGCCCCAATTAACTAATAAAATAGCATATATCAATATTTTTATGTCAATATTTATATAGCAAGCTGTTATACATATTTACTAAATAAAATTGTATTCCACCACATGTGAAGCATTGTAGATTTAAAGGTGATAAATACTTTAGGGTTTCACAAACTTAAATTTTTTCTAAAATGATTATTTTTTTTCTTCAAAAAAAGTGACTAAAAAAGTAAAATATTCACTATTATATAGAAAAAAATCATAAAAAGGAGGACAAAGTGAATAGGCAGATCATATTAGACAGTAAGGACATCCCTAAACAATGGTACAATATACAGGCTGACATGCCCAATCCAATTCCACCACCCCTTAATCCTGCAACAGGACAACCCATCACACCTGATATGCTTGCTCCTGTTTTCCCAATGAATCTAATAGAACAAGAAGTTAGCACACAGGATGGATTAATATCCCCGACGAAGTCATTGAAAAATATTTAATCTGGAGACCAACGCCTCTTTATAGAGCACTCTATTTAGAAAAATTCTTAGGCACACCAGCTCGGATTTATTACAAAAATGAAGGAGTCAGTCCTCCAGGTAGCCATAAACCAAATACTGCAATAGCACAAGCTTATTATAATAAAGCATTTGGGATTAAAAGACTTGCAACTGAGACAGGAGCAGGCCAATGGGGTAGTGCACTTTCCTTTGCCTGTAATCAATTTGGTCTCGAGTTAAAAGTATATATGGTAAGAATAAGCTACAATCAAAAACCATATAGAAGAATCCTCATGGAAACTTGGGGTGCAAAATGTGTCCCAAGCCCTAGTCCAGATACAAATGCAGGGAGAAAATTCCTTGAACANAATCCAGAACACCCAGGCAGTCTTGGGATAGCCATCAGCGAGGCAATAGAAGANGCNGTAACGCATAAAGATTCAAGATATTCATTGGGTAGTGTTTTAAACCACGTTCTCTTACACCAAACGATACTTGGACTTGAAGCCCATAAACAACTCGAAATGATAGGCGAATATCCAGACATAGTAATAGGTTGCGCTGGTGGCGGAAGTAACTTTGCTGGACTTTCTCTACCATTTGTAAGAGATAAGATACATGGTAAGCAAGTGAAGATTATTGCATGTGAACCTTCCTCATGCCCAAGCATGACCAAAGGAGCATACATATACGACTTTGGCGATACCGCCGAAACTACTCCGCTTTTAGCAATGCATTCATTAGGTCATGGATTTGTTCCTGCCCCAATACATGCTGGTGGTCTTAGGTATCACGGAATGGCACCAATAGTCAGTAGGTTACTTATGGACAATCTTATCGAAGCGAGGGCTTACTCACAACTTGAAACATTCGCTGCTGGTGTCACATTCGCTAAAACAGAAGGTTTTATTCCAGCTCCTGAAACAAATCATGCAATAGCCTGCGTTATTGAAGAAGCAAAAAAGGCTAAAGAAGAAGGAAAAGAAAAAGTAATACTGATGAACTGGAGTGGACACGGAATTATAGACCTTGCTGCTTATGACGCTTATCTTTCTGGTAAACTTGAAGACTATGTATTACCAGATGATGAAATTAATAAATTACTCGAGGATTTAAAAAAGTTTCCAAAACCATAAATATATTATTAAAATGGAATACGATACACTTACGATTTATTGTAACCAAATGGGCATGCTCGTCCAGTTTTCATATTGTTCAAAAATGGGCGATGGATTACCATGCAGAAATATAATAAATTGTTGGCATAGCAGAATAGACATAATAACATTTTTAAAAAATAATTATTCAATAGATGAACTAAAAAAAATATTCAGCACTTTTCCAAAATCAAGGATTGAGAGGATATTGGACTCTTTAAAAATTGATTAGCTCTAAACATAACTTAGTCTCATTACTACTAAAAATTATAACAGTTGTACTCNTAATATTCTCGACAGCCTTCTCAGAAACTTTTGTTCATCCTGAAAAAAATACCATTATAGGCAAAACTATAACCTACAAGGTCAAAGACAACGAATCACTTATTGAGATTGCTCGAAAGTTCAAATTAGGTTACAACGAAATAGTTGAAGCTAATCCAGATCTTGACCCTTTTATACCTGGAAACGGAGTAGAAATTATCATACCNTCTGCATGGATACTTCCAGAGACCAAGGTATATGACGGTATAGTAATAAATTTNTCAGAAATGAGATTATACTATTTCTTCAAAAAAGGCAAAAAACAGATGGTTATGACATTCCCTATCGGAATTGGTAGTGAAGGTAATGACACACCTGTAGGAACCTTTAAGATAATAGAAAAAATAGAAAATCCTAAATGGATTGTTCCAGAATCTATAAAAAGAGAGAATCCCAAACTACCAGCAATAGTGCCACCAGGACCAGACAATCCATTAGGCAATTATGCTTTAAGATTATCTCTTGGGAACATCCTAATTCATGGAACGAACAGGCCATATGCAGTTGGTAGAAAAGCAAGTCATGGTTGTATCAGACTATATCCTGAGGATATACCTCTATTGTATCGATCCGTCTCAAAAGGAACAAAGGTTAATATTATTAGACAGCCTATAAAAGTTGGATTATTAGATGGAAGAGTATTTCTCGAAGTCCATAAAGACAACGTACTAAAAAATATTAACTATTTCAATGAAACAGTCAAACTATTAAGACAAAAAAATCTTTATGATAGAATTGACAAGATAAAAATGATAGAAATTCTAAAGAAAAAAAGTGGAATACCTACCGATATAACCAAGTAAAAAGGGCATTAGACATATAAATTATATCTAACACCCTCTTTAAGTTTTTAAACATTACTTTATTTTTTCTGTTGTAGCTCAAATGCCTTTCCAGCTTTTAAAGCCGCGTTTTCCGCTCTCTTTGCAGCAGCCTCTGCCATATCTGCAGCAAGCTCAGCCTTCTTTGCAGCTTCTTCAGCCCTTCTAACTGCAANATCCGCTTTATCACAACACTCCTTTGCTGTCCTCATTGCATCCTGAGCAAGAGACTTTGCTTCACGAGCTTCCTTNTTAGCATTTTCAATCTCAGCAAGTTTACCATCAATAGTGCTTAACTTCGCCTCAATTGCTGAAATTCGAGCCTCAAGTCTACTCATCCTATCAATCAATGGATCAATCTGCTGTCTGACATAATCTTTTGTTGCACAACCCAATGAAAACAAAAATAACGAAATAATCATTATTAGCAAAGCTTTTTTCATAATTTCTTACACCTCCTTTCATATAGTTAGATAAAATATTAAAGTAATTTATAAATATTGTCAACTAAATTCATGAATATTAAGTAATTTCTAAGTTTAAAAATAAAATTATTTTTAAGAATATTATTCAATAAATAGCATTAGATATTATGTTAATATGTTATATGAATATTGTTAAGGTTAACAAAGATAACATAAATTTAATTATCAAGGAAACACTAAATTCTTTAAAAAATGGTTCAATAATAGCCTATGCAACAGAGACATTTTATGGTCTTGGCGTAAAATTCGANTTAGACGAATCAATTAAAAGACTTTACAAATTGAAAGGTAGACCATTAGATAAACCGATTCCTTTGATTATCGGTGATTTAGAACAACTATATTTAGTAGCAGAGAATATTAATGAAAAGGCTTTGAGACTAATAAAAGAGTTTTGGCCTGGACCATTAACCCTTATATTCAAAGCCAAAAAAAATGTATCAAATTACATAACCTGTGGAACGAATAAAGTAGCAGTAAGGATACCCGGAGATTCATTTGCCTTGCAGCTTGCAAAAAATGCGAATTTTCCAATAACAGCTACAAGCGCTAATCCTTCAGGTTTTAAACCAGCAAATGACGCATTAGCAGTTAAAGAGTACTTTCAGGACAACATCGACCTAATTATAGACAGTGGACCAACATATGGTAAAAAGGCATCAACAATATTAGATGTAAGTGGTCCTGAATTTAAGATTCTGCGAGAGGGTGAAATAGAAAAAGAAAAACTTTTATGCTATCTATGAATTACCTTTTTCATTATGATTACTAAATTTATCAAATGTATATCCCCTTCTCCTAAATTTAATGTATAAAATAAGAACAAAACCTCCTAATAAGCCTATTAGAAAAGATAAAAAAATAATAATCGCGAGAGAGGCTTCAAACCTCCAGAAGAAAAGATTAATAATTACAGGAATAGCATTCTGGACAGAAAATATAGCAACTAATATCAATAATATTATGAATAAAATTATAGTAGCCATAAAACAGAAATATTTTTAATCACATCCATAACTTAAAATTCTTTTCCTTCACAATTTTGCCACCCCTTGGAATAATTGCGATGCCTGAAGAATCTATATGACATCTAAAACGATCCTTTTCAGGATCGTATCCAATCTCTTCACCTTTAGAGATTACATTAAACTTATCAATAATAACTCTCTTCAATTTACAACCCTTTTTAATAACCACATGGTCCATAATTATAGAATCTTCGATACTCACATCATCTTCTATTATCACACCGCTCCGTATAACGGAGTTTTTTATCTTTGCCCTATTAATAATGCACCCTTCCGCAATGATACTATTCTTAATATCAGCCCTCAGCATCTTTGTAGCAGGTCCTTCAAACCCTGATGGATGAATAGGCCAAAGTGGATTTCCAATGTCAAAAAGTGGTGCTTCTCCAAGCATATCCATATGAGCTTCGAAAAATGTCTTAATCGTCCCAACATCTCTCCAATATCCTTGTTCTTCATAGGGCATCGTCCCTGGAATAATATTTGTCGAAAAATCATATGCAAAAACCTTCTTCGTTTCAACAAGCTCTGGTATAACATGAGCTCCAAAATCATGTTGTTTCTTTCTTTGTGCCTTTGAAAGCGCGCCCAACAATATATCTGTATTAAATATATAATTTCCCATGGACACATAAGAAAGTTCAGGGTTCTCAGACATAGGTGCTGGCTTCTTAGGTTTTTCCTGAAAACCAATAATGCGTTTTTCATCATCGGATACAATAACACCAAACGAAGAGGCCTGAGCCACAGGAACAGGTCTTGCTGCAACTGTCACAAATGCAGATTTTTGCATATGGAAATCTATCATCTGTCTAACATCCATCCTATATATATGATCAGCACCAAATATAATAACAAGTGATGGACTATGCTTTTTTATAAGATTAATATTCTGGAAAACCGCGTCAGCAGTTCCCTGAAACCATTCAGGACCCATTCTCATTTGTGGTGGAACAACAGTAACAAAATGTTCTTTAATAACTGATGAAAGATTCCAGTTCAACCTAATATGCTCAATCAGTGATTGAGACTTATACTGCACAAGCAGATATATTGAATATATCTGAGAATTAATAAGGTTACTCAGCACGAAATCAACTATCCTGTATCTCCCACCAAATGGAACTGAAGGTTTAGAACGAAAAGCTGTTAAGGGAAAGAGCCTTTCACCTTTTCCACCAGCAAGGATAAATGCAAGAGCTTTTGGATGTGCCATTAATTGTCTCCTAATCCATTTATGCAACAAAACCTACATTTAGATTTTAACTCAAAGTAAGACATTTATGTAAAATGACATATTATCCTAAATCGTTTTTAGAGATGTATTTATTTAGTATCAAGGCAATTTCTACAAAACGTTCATCTTTGATAATTTTTTCAAGGCTCACCCCAATCCTTCTTCTCCAACTTGGATAACCACTTGCCAAGCCAGGCATATTCTGTTGATCTAATGTCCCTAACACATCATCCATACTAACAAGTAGCAATTTACAAGGAGTCATGGCTAAATATTGATAAATTGCGCTACAAAGATATGGATTCATATCAGTATCTTCTGGGTAATCGATTGGTAAAACCCCATTATTTTTAAGAGCATTTATTATCAACCGTTTATCACGTCTTCTTATAGATATCTGCTCATCATAATACAATTTATCTTTAATACTTCCATATCTCATCCTCATTTCAATGTCCCTACCCAACCAATAACCATACAACGTGGGTAAATCATGAGTCGTGATAGCACATAATGCCATTTCTGGATACTTTTCAGGTGAAAGAAAAGACGGTTCAGGATAATTCCTCTCAAAATAAAATAATCTATAGGACATCATCTTAAACTTACTAAGAGTTTCTCTCACATTTTCACCAATCGTACCGAGATCTTCTGCGATAACAACAACTTTATTTAATATGCTTTCGAGTGCAATAATCCTTATAAGCTCCTCAGCTGGATATTTAATGTATGCACCATCTTTAGGAGACAACCCATCTGGTATCCAGAACAATCTGAAAAGTCCAAGTGCATGGTCTATCCTGATAGCGCCGCCATATCTCATATTCTTTCTGATAATCTTGATAAACAGTTCATAACCTGACTCTCTAAGTTTATCAGGTCTCATTGGTGGTAGACCCCAGTTTTGCCCATCTGGGCTAAAATCATCAGGGGGTGCTCCAACGCTTATTCCATCAACAAATATATTTCTATTACTCCACACATCACTACTTAATCTTGAAGCCCCTACAGCAAGATCGTAGTATAGTCCAATATCCATTCTTTCTTTCCTTGCCTTCTCATATATCACCTTAAGACTCGAATCTATCAACCATTGAACATATTGATAAAAAAGTATTTCTTTTTTAAATCTTTTTTTGAAATCCTCATCTTCTAAAAACTTAGCACATTCTATCTTATAAATATCATCCCAACTCTCAAAATCAAAAATCTTTTTACCTCTTCGTATTAACTCACCTACCACATTAAAGATTGCAAATAATTCAAGGTCAACACCTTCACTTTCTATATAATTTTTGAATTCAATAGCCCTTTTTGTATTTTTTAAAAAGTGATTCTTATAAAATGATAAAAAACATTTACGTAAAAGCCTTAATTTCAAATCTGCTATCTTCTCGTAATTAATAAACTCTTTCTTCTTTAGTTTTTCAATATGTTTAATCAAATTTTTATTCTTTTTACGCAACAATTCATCAAATTCATCAATATCGTTAAGATTAAGGTATATAAAATTCTTGTATAATCTACTAATAGGGGAATATGGGCTTATACCAAAAGGTTCAGTATTTGGGATTGCATGTAAAGGGTTGATCCCAATAAAACCACACTTTAAACTCGATGCCCAATCAATCAGTTTTANAAGGTCTCCAAAGTCTCCAATCCCCCAATTATTCTCTGATCTAATAGAATACAGGTTAACTGATAAACCCCAAGACCTTTTATGTAAGGTATAGCACTCATCAGGTGTAATGATAATCTTAGAATTCCTTTTCAGTATATTCTCACCATCAAATAACTTTTCTTGACCTGATATCTCTAAATTCAAATCATAATAACCTAACCCCCTTTTTTTACGATCAGATAAATGAATTTTTATAAATCTTCTCCCATTAATCCACTGTACATCTTTAACTACTAAATCACTTCCATGAATTGTTGTGATTTCAAAACTATTTACACCTTCACATTTAATAGAAAATTTTATCTCAACGAGACGTTGATGTTCTTCACCTATTGGTAGATATAAAGGAATTTCAAAAGGCTGTGCATTCTCAGAAATTATATAAACTGGTTCTAAGACATTCTCCCATTTTTCCCATCTAAGCTTATTTATCTCTCTCGAAATCTCACTAATATCGTCAACATTTATACCCAATCTTTTTAAAATTACCTTTTTCGTCTCTAATGAAGTTACAACTTTCCTGCCAGATATGTTCCAATATTCAGAAATTATCCCATATAATTCAGATAATTCATTAATCAAATTATCATGATATAAAGAGTCTGTCATTTCTTAAATTAAATAAAATCTTTAATATAATGTATGAATATCATTAAGAATAAAACTAAATATATCTATCTATAAACCGAAGAATTGAACACATAATCCAAGCCATTATAGCACAAACAGGTAATGTAAATATCCATGCATTAACAATCTTCCTTCCAATACCCCATCTAACAGCCGTTAATCGCTTTGTTGCCCCAACACCCATAATAGCAGATGCAATCACATGTGTGGTACTCACAGGTAACCCTAAATGACTTGCCCCAAGAATTACAATGGTAGAAGAAGTTTCAGCAGCAAAGCCATGAATTGGCTCAAGCCTTAATATATTCACCCCCATTGTCCTTATTACCCTCCAACCACCTAAAGCAGTACCAAAACCCATAGCAAGCGCGCATATTAAAACAACCCAATATGGAACTTCGACGCTATGTAAATAACCTCCACTCACAAGTGAAAGCGTTATTATCCCCATTACCTTTTGAGCATCGTTAGAACCATGACTAAAAGCCATAAAACTTGCAGAGATAATCTGTAACTTCCCAAAATATTTGTTGATAACACTGACAGGTAATAAACCAAATAGTCTCAGCAACAAACTCATAAAAATAAATCCAAAGACGATACCCAACAACGGAGATATTAGGAGTGAAGAAAATATCTTTGTTATACCTTCTATATTTAAAATCTTTATCCCCCCATAAGATACTGAAGCACCTATAAGGCCACCTATAAGTGCATGAGATGCACTAATAGGAAGACCAAACTTGGTCATTAATGTATTCCACAAAAATCCAGAAAATAATGCCGAGATTATAACTATTTGTGTGATTGCGTTAGGATCAACAACACCTTTCCCTATTGTCTTTGCAACAGCTGTACTAAAAAAGGCGCCTGCTACATTAAGGCAACCAGCAAGCAAAACAGCGTGAAAAGGCTTTAAAACTCTCGTTGAAACTACTGTAGCTATTGCATTTGCAGCATCATTATAACCATTGCTTATATCAAAAAGAATAGCAATGATTATTATAGCTACAATAAGCTCATGCATGCTTAAGAACTATACTTTCAAGTATATTTGCGACATCTTCACATTTATCTGAAGCATCTTCAAGGTGCTCATATATTTCTTTCCACTTTATTATCAAAATAGGGTCTTTAACCTCATCGAATAAATGTCCTAATGCATCCCTGAATTCTCTATCAAGCCTATTCTCAAGTTTATTAATTTCAATACAATATTCTTGTACATGAGAATAATTCTTTTCTTTAAGTTTTTTAATTGCCTTCTGCACAATCTCTATAGTCATAAGCAAGTCTCTCGACATTGTTACTGCCCATTTTGTAGAACTCGTTAATTTAAAAACTGTTAGTCTATCTACAGCCGCCCATATCAAATCAATAATATCATCAAGTGTTGTTGCAAGTGCATGAATATCTTCNCTATCTATTGGTGTGATAAATGTCTTATTCAGTTTCCTGATAATATCATGCGTTAANAAATCACCTTCCTGTTCAAGTTCATGTATCTCTTTTGCCCATGCTACAAGCGCACTAAAATTCTCCATAATTCCAACNAGAAGCGTNGCTGCATGAGTGATATTCTCAGCAACCTTCTCAAATATTTCAAAAAAGTCTACTTCTTTGGGGAATAATTTCACTTTCATAAATAATAATGAAAAAACTGC
>JGI24721J26819_10007770_pt1 | contig 10056 bp, 7 predicted proteins | sample YelNatPaOPGAMG01_FD_26819 | JGI IMG/M metagenome (IMG submission 26819)
GAGCATGTCTCAGAATTTTGGCAGCTAAACTGGTATGCTTCAGATTCCAACGATGCTGATGGTTTTGTTTATATAATAACTGGAGTTGAAGGTTATGAGCCNTGNTTGTTTTACAATTTAGATAAGAAAATTGCTTTAGGAGTTAATACAGAATACTATGGTNTAGCTAAATCAAAAAGTGCTTTGGGCTTAGCAACAGAAGTTTTAAAAGAAAAGGAAAAGTATCCTATGCATGCAGCTTCTGTTTCCATTAAAAGAAATAATGAAGAGTTTGGTGTAGCTATAATTGCTCCTACAGGAACAGGAAAAACTACTCAATTTCATGAACTCCTTTATAACGTCAAAAACAGTAAAGTTGTTGGTGACGATTATCTTTTCCTATCTTTCAAAGAAAAAGAAGTTGTAGCTGAGCAACCAGAAAATTGGCTTTACATGAGAACAGAAATAGCCGAAAAACATCCAACTTTTCTTAAATCTTTTGAAGGCTTGCCTTTAGAAAATGTAGTAGTTAGAAAAGAGGACTGCAGACAGAAAAGTCAAGATTTAGAAAAAATGGGCTCTTGCTATAGAAGTGTTTTGGAGGGGGGAAGAAAATGTGTGTTTGATGAAGGTTTTAAAGCATGCTACTGGTCTTACGCAAATTCAAGAATAATGTTTCCACGCGAAAAGTTTACCATGCTAATAGCAGATGAAGAAGGAAACGTGAAAGAAGTTTTTAAAGGTAAGGAAAACGTAACGAATGAAATAACTCTTAAATACGTGCTATTGTTAACGAGAGATGATGAAAGTCCGATAATAAGAAAAATAGAAAAAGAGGAAGCAATAAAAATTTTGAAAGAAGGGAATTTCAAGATTATGCCTGGAGGTGGACCGCCAGAAAAATGGGGACAGTATGGAAAAGAACCTTTCTACGACCCTTATCAACTAGAGATGGATTTGGAAAGACAAGAAAAATTCTTTAGAAAACTTTTTGATTATAATGTAATCTTTTATCTCTTGAACACAGGCTCTTATAAAGGTAGAAAAATTGAAATTCACCAAACTCATGCTTACATAAGAGCTGCACTTAGACTTAACTGATGAAAAGATTTTTATTTAAAAGAAAAAATTAATATAGTGAGAATTTGGTAAGAATAATAGCTATAGCTTCAGGAAAAGGTGGAGTTGGAAAAACAACTTTAGCCACAAACCTTGCAATAGCTTTAAATCAGCTAGGCTATAGGGTTATAGTTATCGATGCTAATTTAACTACACCTCATCTTTCCTATTATTTGGGCTTGCCAGAATATTCCACAACTCTTAACGACATTCTAAGAGGAAAAGAAGATATAAGGCATGCTGTCACAAGTTACAATGGAGTTATGTTTGTTCCTGCTTCTCTTAATCCTTCAGATATTCTTGGAGTTGATATAAAAGACTTAAAATACTCTATAAAAAGGCTTGATTTGCCTATGATAGATTTTGTTTTTGTCGATTGTGCTCCTGGATTAGGAAGGGAAGCAATTTGTGGAATGGACGCTTGCGATGAAATAATGTTTGTAACTACACCAACCATTCCAAACATGATGGATGTGAAAAGAACTATTGATATGATAGATTTGAGAGGGAAAAAACTCTGGCTTGTTCTTAACATGGTAGGTTTGGGGAAGTATGAGTTTAAAAAGGAGCAAGTAGAAGAGCTTTTAGGCATTCCAATTTTAGGACAAATACCTTTTGATAAGAATGTTATAGATAGCGTTGCTTTTGGTGTTCCCCTTCTTAAGTTTAAGTCAAAATCTCCTGCAGGTATTAGGTACATGCAAATAGCATACCAACTAGTTGGGAAAGAGTTTGAAGTTTATCCTACTTTATTCCAAAAGATATTTGCAAGCCTGAAGGAAAAAATTTTTGGAAGAAAAGAGTAAGTTTATATTTATTCTGTAATATAAATTTAAGAATAGAAATAGATATTTTAAGCTGACGCTATTTGATTTTGTGTCTTAAAGGAAGAGAAAATGGATGAAAACGAAATTAAGATTTCTAAGATAAGAAAAAGAGACGGAAGAATTGTAGATTTTGATAAAAACAAGATAACTGAAGCTATTTGGAAAGCTGCAAAGAGTGTGGGTGGAAGAGATAGGCAATTATCGGAAAAACTTGCTGAGCAAGTTGTTGAGCTTTTAAAAAAGCAGCTTAAGCCTGGGGAAATTCCAAACGTAGAGCAAGTTCAGGATTTGGTTGAAAAAGTTTTGATAGAAAATGGACATGCAAAAACAGCAAAAGCTTACATTCTTTACAGGCAAAAGAGAGCAGAAATAAGAAGAGCAAAGGCTTTGCTTGGAGTTGAGGATGATTTAAAACTTCCTTTGAACGCAATAGTAGTTCTAGAAAAAAGGTATTTGAGAAAAGATTCTGAAGGAAGGGTTATAGAAACCCCAAGACAAATGTTTCAAAGAGTTGCTCATGCTATAGCCCAAGTTGAAAAGAATTATGGTAAGAATGAGGAAGAAATTAGAGAAATTGAAAATCAGTTTTTTGAGATGATGGCAAAACTTGAATTTCTACCAAATTCACCAACTCTTATGAACGCAGGAACTGGAACAAAATTAAACCTTAGCGCCTGCTTTGTAATTCCAGTTGAAGATTCAATAGAAAGTATTTTTGATGCTGTAAAAATAATGGCTATAGTTCAAAAGGCAGGAGGAGGTACTGGTTTTAGTTTTTCTAAGCTTAGGCCTGCAGGAGATGTTGTTCAATCAACAAGCGGAATAGCTTCTGGGCCTATAAGCTTCATGCAAGTTTTTGATGCTGCAACAGAAGTGATAAAACAGGGTGGAAAAAGAAGAGGAGCTAACATGGGNATTTTAAGAGTTGATCATCCCGATATTCTTGATTTTATAGTTTGTAAAGAAAGGGAAGGCATTCTAAGAAACTTTAACATTTCTGTGGCAGTAAACGATAAGTTTATGGATGCAGTTGAAAAGGATAAAGAGTTTGAACTATTAAACCCAAGAACAAAAAAACCTGTGAAAAGAATTAAGGCAAGGGCTATTTGGAATTTAATAGTTACTATGGCCTGGAAGAATGGGGAACCAGGAGTAATTTTTATCGATACTATTAACAGATATAACCCAACTCCTCATGTAGGAGAAATAGAATCAACAAATCCTTGTATAGCTGGTGACTGTCTAATCTCTACAGAAAGAGGATTAGAAAAAATGTCAGATTTGGTAGAAAGGTTTTTGGAAGAAGGCGCTAAAGTAGTTACAGATAATAGAGTACCTATTATTGTGAATAGCGGCAAACAAAAATTACTAATGTGTGTTTCACAAAGCGGTACTTCTTTAAACAGAGTTGCAGCTGCTTGGCGAACTGGTTTTAAGGAGACGTATAAATTAATAACAGAAAGTGGTTATGAGTTGATTGCAACTCCTGACCATAAAATCTTCACTTCAGAAGGTTGGGTTCCATTAAAAGATTGCTTAGGTAAAGAGGTTTTAATTCAATCTGGCGAAGGAATGTTCAATCAAAACTCGAACCTACCTTTTGAAGTTCAAAATGAAATCATAGGAAGAAACGGAAGGATTTACAGAAATAATTTCCCTAAAAAATGGTCTAAGGAACTTGGTAACATACTTGGCTGGCTTGTTGGTGATGGTTGGCTGATCTCAAAAGGTAAGAATTGTAGAGTAGGATTTACGTTTTCAAAAGATGAAAGAAAAATTTTAGAATTTCTTAAATCAAAGATCAACAACTTTTATGGAAAGGAAATAAAAGAAGTAAAAAGAAAAAATGGAGTTTATCATCTCTCTTATCATTCTAAGTCTTTTGTAGATTTCTTCTTAAAACTTGGTGTTGACCCAGAAAAGAATCATGTCCCAAAAAGTATTTTTGTTGCAACTAAAGAAGCTGTTGTAGGATTTTTGCAAGGTTTATTTAGTTCAGACGGAACTATAGGTTTAAAAGAAGGCAAATCATCGTACATTAGACTTACTTCCAAATCTGAAAGTTTGCTAAAAGAGGTTCAATTATTGCTTATTAACCTTGGAATCAAATCACGCATTTATGATAGGTCAAGAGCAGAAAGAGAAACATTTTCTTATGTAAATAAAAAAGGCGAACTTAAGAAATATATTTCAGATGGAACTTGTTTTGAGCTAGAAATTTCGAGAGAAAGTGTAATTAAGTTCCTTCAAAAAATTGGGTTTTTAGAGAATAAGTTCGAGGAGAAAATTAAAAAATTAAGAAGAAAAAATTATATGAAAGACATTTTCTTTGATAGAGTAAAAGAAATTCTACCAGCTGGTCAAAGGCTTGTTTATGATTTAACNGAACCTATGACTCACTCTTTTATTTGTCATGGGATAGTGGTATCAAATTGTGGGGANCAACCTTTATTGCCTTATGAATCTTGTAATCTGGGTTCAATAAACCTGTCAAAATTTGTTGAAGACGGAAAAATTGATTGGGAAAGGTTAAGAAAAACTGTAAGGCTGGCAGTTCGTTTTCTTGATAATGTTATAGATGCAAACTATTACCCAATTTCCCAAATAGAGCAGATGACAAAAGCTAACAGAAAGATTGGCTTAGGAGTTATGGGCTTTGCTGACATGTTAATTCAGCTTAACATCCCTTACAATTCTGAGGAAGGATTAAAAGTTGCAGAAGAGGTTATGAAATTCATTTCTGAAGAAGCGAGAAAAATGTCTGTAGAGTTAGGAGAAGAAAAGGGTTCTTTCCCGAATTTCAAAGGAAGTGTTTGGGAGAAGAAAGGGTATAAAACGATGAGAAACGCAACAGTAACAACAATCGCTCCTACTGGAACAATAGGAGTAATAGCAGGCTGTTCTTCTGGGATCGAGCCTTTATTTGCTATTGCTTACTTAAGAGAAGTTTCTGAAAGTCTAGGAACAAACTTAGTAGAGATTAATCCTTTGTTTGAAACTATTGCGATAAGAGAAGGTTTTTACACAGAAGATTTGATGAAAAAAATTTCTGGAAGGACTTCGGTTCAAGAGGTGGAAGAGATTCCAGAAAACATAAGAAAAATTTTTGTTACTGCTCATGATATTGCTCCTGAATGGCATGTTAGGATGCAGGCTGCATTTCAAAAATATACTGATAATGCGGTAAGTAAAACAATAAACTTTCCTTATCATGCAACTCCTCATGACGTGGAAAAAGCCTACTTGCTAGCTTATAAGCTTGGATGCAAAGGAATAACAATTTACAGACATGGAAGTAGGGAAGTTCAAGTCTTAAGACCGATAAGTGAAGCCTCGTCTGTTTGTCCTACATGCACTTTATATTCATGAGGTGATTGAATGGTAATTCCGGTCGTAGATGAAGAAAAATGCTTAGGTTGTGGGCTATGCGCAAGCTTATGCCCGAATGTTTTCAAGTTAGGAGATGATGGAAAATCTCATGTAATTAACCCAAAAGGATGTGATGAGTGCGATTGCAAAACTGTAGCAGATTCTTGTCCAGCAGGGGCAATAAAATTAGTTAAAAAATAAATTAGGCTTTTTTAACTCTTGGCCCCTCTTCTGTATCTTCTACTTTATAACCCAATTCTTTTATTTTTTCCCTTAGCTCGTCTGCAAGCTTCCAATCTTTTTTCTTTCTTGCCTCTTCCCTTTTTTCCAAAAGCTCTTGAACCTCTTTTGGTATTTCCTCTTTTTTTATTTCTTTTTGTAAAACCCCAAAAATGTTTCCAAGCTCTCTGAAAGTTTTAGCTATTTCTTCTGAAAGTTTTTTGTTTATTTCTCCTTTTTGCTTGTCTATCAAAGCGTTAGTTTTTGATGAAAGTTCATAAAGGCAACTAAGTGCTTTTGGTGTATTGAAGTCGTCATCCATAAAACTTTCAAATTTTTTCTTGCATTCTTTGATAAATAGTTTAAAATCTTTTTCCTCTTTTGTTAGCTCTTTTCTCTTCTTCGCTTCTTGTAAATTTTCTAAAGTATTGTAAAGCTTTTCTAGGTTTATTTTTGCTTGCTCAAGGCTTTTTTCGCTGTAATCGATCGGGCTTCTATAGTGAGAAGAAGCAAAGAAAATTCTTAAAGTTTCAGCGTCATACTTCTTCAAAGCATCTCTTATCGTAACAAAATTTCCTAAAGATTTTGCCATTTTTCTTCCTTCAACTGTAAGAAAGCCTGTATGCAACCAATACTTGACAAAAGGTTTTTTTCCTGATATAGATTCCATCTGAGCTATTTCTGCTTCATGATGGGGAAAAATCAAATCTCTAGCTCCTCCATGAATATCGTACTGAGGACCAAAATGCGCTTCAGTGATTGCAGTATCTTCTATATGCCATCCAGGTCTTCCTTCAAACCAAGGTGAAGGCCATTTTGGCTCGTTTGGTTTAGACCTTTTCCACAAACAAAAATCTCCTTTATTTCTTTTGTTCACACTNTCATCAATCCTAGAAACAGCATCTTCTGCTTCTAAAGTAGTTCTTCCAGACAGTTTGCCATAGTCCTTAAACTTACTTAAGTCAAAGTAAATTCCATCTTCAATTTCATAAGCGTAACCTTTTTCCATTAATCTTTCAACTTGGCTTATTATTTCTTTTATATAATCAGTTGCACGTGCATACTTGCTGACAGAAGAAATTCCTAAGGCTTCCATATCCTTATAGAACTCTTCTTCAAATNTTCTAGCAATAGCTTCANGAGTTGAACCTTCTTTTTGAGCTCTTTCGATTATNTTATCGTCCAAATCAGTAATGTTCATAAGAAAAAATACTTTGTAACCCTTATACCTAAGGTATCTTACGATAAAATCAAATTGGATGTATGTTTTTGCATGTCCCAAATGCGAGAAATCATAAACTGTAGGACCACAAACAAACATCTTCACTTCTTTTCCTTTCATTGGCTTAAAAACTTCTTTTTTTCTTGTTAGTGTGTTAAAAACTTTTAATACCATAANCTCACTNANNAAAGCTCGGGACGGGATTTGAACCCGTATGCGTCGGTCTCAACTTATCATCTTTTTTCAAAAGACCAACTGCAGCCGACTGCCTAACCTGGTTCGGCCACCCGAGCTTTTCCGATCACCTCTTTATTTAATAAGAATATTTTTCTTCTTAAATCTCTAAGCATAAGCATTTCCTTAACTAATCTTTGTTTTTTAAGTTTTGATAGGTTATACCTTAAAGTTCTTTCAGGAAGTTTGGTTATTTTTAAGAGTTGCTCTTTACTTTTTGGGCTATCAGAAAGAGCTTCTTTAATAGCTTTCAAGGCAAAGGCTACCGCCCACTTAAAGCACCAAATTAATTTATATACTTCAAGTTAAAAAAGTTTTTGATAGAGGCAATTTGATGAAAAAAATTAAACTTAGAAAGATCTCTACAGAAACGATAAGACTAAAGTTGGGGGTTTGGGTGAAACTTCTGAAAGAAGAAATGTTGGAGGATGAAAAATGATAGTTGATTACCATATGCATACTTTGGCAGACGTTTCCGGAAAACATGAACCGGTAGAATACATAAAAATTGCAAAGGAAAAAAATTTAGATGAAATTGGCTTTTCTGAGCACTTCCATATTAAACCAAAGTACTATTCGTTGAAATATAAGCAATTACCAGAATACATCAAAATGGTGCAATCATTAAAGAATACAGCTGGTATACCGTTAAAACTTGGAATAGAAATGGATTTTGTTCCAGGACTTGAAGAGGAAATCAGAAAAATTATAGAATCAAACCCATTTGACTACATCATCGGTTCTGTGCATTTCATCGGTAACTGGGATTTTGACAATCCCGAAAAAATTTCAAGTTATGATAAGTGGGATCTTTACAAGTTATATCAAGTCTACTTCAACATGATAAAGCAAGCTGCCAAATCAAAACTCTTCAATATAATTGGACACATTGATTTAATTAAAATATTTGGGTTTAAACCCAAAAGGGACATAAGTAATTTATTAGAAGATATGATTGAGATTCTGGGAAAATGCAATGTTTGTATAGAGGTTAACACAAGTGGGTTAAGGAAGCCTTGTAGAGAAATATACCCTAGTGAAAAACTATTAAAGATGTCTTTTGATAAAGGTGTACAGATAACATTGGGGTCCGATGCACATAAACCCGAGGATGTGGGAAGGGATTTTGATAAAACAATCTTTCTGATTAGAAAGGTTGGGTATAAAAAAATTGCAACTTTCGAGAATAGAAAGATGAAATTAGTGGAGTTGGGTTGAATGAAACAGTTTAACTTTTTACCCAAATACAAAAATTGGATTTTAGAAGGAAAAAATTTAGAATTTACGAAGGGCTGATAAATAAATGAAGGATATAAATGAAATCATTAAAAAGATCGATTTTTACAAGGAAGAGATTATTGCCTTTACACAGAATCTCATTAAAATAAATTCTGTTAATGGTAATGAAACCGAAGTTTGCAAACTAATAAAAGAAAAACTATCTGAGCATGGAATTAAAAGTAAGCTTGTTGGAAATGATAAAAAAAGACTAAACTTAATCGCAAAGATTGAAGGAAGAAAACACTCTAAAACTCTGATGCTAAACGGTCATACTGATACTGTTCCCTTTGGTGATTTATCAAAGTGGAAGTACAAACCTCTTTCTGGAAAATTTGTCGATGGAAAAATTTACGGTCGTGGAGCAGCTGATATGAAAGGTGGGATAGCATCCGTTGCTTTTGCAGCTATTGCTCTAAGAGAACTAAAAATTGGACTTAAAGGTGACTTGATACTAACTTTTACAGCAAATGAAGAAAACCCATCTAGCGATAAGATTGTTTGGACAGGCGTGCAATACCTATTAAATAAAGGAATAAGAGCTGATGCGTGCATAATTGCTGAGCCAACAGATAAGATAAGTTTAGGCTCAAGAGGTGTCTATAGGTTTGAGCTTAAAACAAAGGGTAAGTCTGCTCACACCGGTAGAACATCTGTTTTAGGAATAAATGCTGTAACCAAAATGGCAAAAATTTTACTTGCATTAGAAAAAATCAAAATGACTTATAAACCTTATAAATATTTCCCTAAGCCTAGAATTTCTCCAGGTACAATTATCCAAGGTGGAATTTCTATAAACATAATTCCAGATGAATGCAAGGCTTTGGTTGATTGTAGATTGTCTTATGGTCAAACAAGGGAGTTAATCAGAAAAGATATAAATAGGGTTATTAGTCAACTTAAAAAAGAAGATAAAGAGCTTGATGTTAAAATAAAAGAGTTACAATACATTCCTCCTGCTGTAATTAATGAGAATCACAAAATAATCTCGGTTATAAAGAAAAATGCTGAAAAAATCTTGGGTTATAGACCAGGTTTAAAAGTTTCGGGTCCAGCTGGAGATAATAACTTTCTTATATCGGCAGGCATTCCTACTGTAATTTTTGGTCCTAAAGGAGAGAACTTCCACTCAGAAAATGAATATGTGATTGCTAAAAGCATTTTAGACACGGCTAAAGTTTTTGCTTTAGCAGCTGTAGACTTCCTTGGTGATTGAACGTTAATAGACAAGGCTGAATTAGAATTTAAATGTGTTAGACTGCTAAAACCTTACAAAATCAAAGGAGTAATGGCAGGCCTGTATGTTGCTTTTGGTGTTATGGCAAAAAACTGGAAAGGCGAACCAAAAAATATGGAGCCTAAGAAGAATGAAGGATGGGAATGGCATTCTTTGAATAGATTGCCTAAGCCTTTATTTCCTCCTGTAAAAATGCTTCTTGAATGCATTAAGAAATCGATTCCTTTTGTTGATTAAACTACTCGTGTTCGATTATCCCTCGCGTTAAATTAGTTAAAGTTTTATCTCTGCTTTTAGCTATTTTTTATTATGAGTTTTATTTTTGTTTACATCACAAACCCAAGTAAAAAGCATGCAGAAAAAATTGCTTTACATCTCTTAAACAAAAAGCTAATAGCTTGCGCTAACATTTTCCCGATTCAAAGCTTTTACTGGTGGCAAGGAAAAATAGAAAAATCAAAAGAATATGTTTTAATAGCAAAAACTATAAAAGAAAAATTCGAGAAAATTAAAGAAGAAGTCAAGAAAATTCATGAATATAAAGTTCCACTAATAGCTAAAATAGAAGTCGA
>JGI24721J26819_10007774_pt1 | contig 10053 bp, 10 predicted proteins | sample YelNatPaOPGAMG01_FD_26819 | JGI IMG/M metagenome (IMG submission 26819)
ATCTTGCACTAGATGAGTTGAGAAGAGCTCTTGAGGAACTCGGACTTAAGGCGGATGTTGAGGAGATATTTATTGCAGATGAAATAGAAGCCAGAAGCCATAAAATCATAGGAACTCCAACTATAAGAGTGAACGGGGTTGATATAGACCCTGAGTTCAGGGACACGGGGGAATACACAGCATCATGCACCAGAGTGTACAGATGGGCCGGCTCCATCTATCAATATCCTCCAAAGGAGATGATAAAGGAGGGGCTGAGGAGAATTCTGAAAGGTGGCTGTTAACAATATTAACTTTAAACTCCTAATAAACAAAAAATAAACAAAAACCAAAAAAGGTTTATATATTTAAGATCCCCAAAAAATACTAGGCCCTTGAAGGGCCTTGAGAGGTTTGATGGAGATGCCGGGGCGAGTCGAGGGGAAGGTGGTTATAGTTACTGGAGGAGCAAGAGGGATAGGAGCCGCTATCTGCAGACTTCTAGCCAAGGAAGGAGCAAAGGTAGCGATAACAGATATTTTAGATGAGGAGGGAAGAAAACTTGAGGAGGAAATAAAGGAGCAGGGAGGAATAGCAAAATATTATCATATGGACGTTACCAAGGAAAATGAAGTAAAGGAGGCCTTTGCCCAGATTGCAAAAGACTTTGGCAAGATCGATGGTCTGGTGAACAATGCCGGAATACTGGGAGCCAACAAGCCAACACATGAGATTACCGAGGAGGAGTGGGATAAGGTGATGGCAGTCAACGTTAAGGGTGTTTTCTTCTGTACAAAACATGCAATACCCTACATGAAGGAAGCTGGTGGTGGTAGCATAGTGAATATAGCATCAGTATATGGACTAATAGGCAATGCTGATGTTCCGCCCTATCATGCCTCAAAGGGTGCTGTAATAGCGATGACAAAAAATGATGCAACAATATACGCCAAGGATAACATCAGGGTAAATGCTGTTTGCCCAGGTGCCACTTGGACAAAGATGGTTGAGGATATCATAATAAAGAGCGGGATGAGCATAGAAGAGGGTAAGAAGGCTTTTGCGTCCTTCCATCTGCTTGGACGCTTGATAGATCCAGAGGATCAGGCATATGCGGTTTTATACCTGATATCAGATGAATCTAAGAATGTCACTGGAACCACTCTGGTGGTCGATGCTGGCTGGACTGCTAGATGACCCAACCCTCTTTTTTATTTTTAACGGAAAAATTTTTAATAACAAGCTCATGGGAGCTCGGTGATATAATTGCAGAAGTTCGATTCCATAGTGATAGGAGCAGGCCCTGCTGGATCCACATCCGCTTATGCCCTTGCAAAAAGCGGCTTCAACGTTCTACTAGTGGAAAGAGGAAAGGTCGCCGGATCTAAAAATGTGTTCGGAGGCAGAATATACATAAGTCCCCTGAAGGAGATCTATCCAGATATAGAGAAAGCCCCTGTACAGAGATGGGTAAAAAAGGAAAGGATATCCCTTGTCGCGGATGGATGTCTGACATTGGAATTCCAGCACGAGAAGACCACCAGTTTTACTGCTTATCTATCAAAAATAGCTGAGTGGATGGCCGGAAAGGCGGAGGAAGCAGGTGCCACTATAGTCACTGAGATAACAGTGGACAACCTCTTGGTAGAGGATGGAAAGGTGAAGGGAATAGTTGCAGGCGGGGATAAAGTGTACTCCGATGTGGTGGTCGATGCAGAGGGGATAAACAGGCTTCTTCTGGAGAGGGCTGGATTTATTGAGAAACCAAAGCCGGAAAACGTAGCTCTTGGGATAAAGGAGGTCATAAAGCTATCAAAGAAGGATGTGGAGGATAGATTCGGCCTAGATGAGACATCGGGAATGGCATGGCTTATGATGGGGGATGTAACCAAGGGAATTCCGGGAGGAGGATTTCTCTACACAAATCAGGATTCCGTGAGCCTTGGCATAGTGATAAACTTGGGCGGAGCTATTAAAATGATAAAGGAATATGCTTATGAAATTGTTGAGAGAATGAGAGAAAGTCCCTATCTAAAGGATTACCTCAAGGGAGGGAGCTTAGTTGAGTACTCAGCTCATCTAGTTCCACAGGCATCCTATAAACTCATTCCAAGGCTTTATGGGGATGGGTTTGTTGTGGTTGGAGATGCAGCAGGAATGCTTCTTGATCTAGGCTACACAATAAGAGGAGTTGACTTAGCGGCTTACTCAGGATATTTGGCAGCGAAGGCAATAGAAAAAGCCCATTCCTCCGGCGGAATGACAGCTGAAAATCTATCTGTTTACGAGAAAATGCTGAAAGAAAGTTTTGTCTACAAGCAGATAGAGAAGTTCAGGGGAACTGAGAGGATTTTCTCCGATCCAAGAATATTCACAGAGTTCCCTGATGCTGTAACTGGGATTGTGAAGAGGATGTTTCATATAGAGTATGAGTCAGAAAAGCTTCTTGATAACGTTAAAAAAGTCAAGGGAGGATTTTTCAGATTTATTTTGGATGCATTAAAGGTGGTGAGGTCGTTATGAGGATAGAGGAACTTCTTCAGAGCAATGTCTATGATGTGGATGAGAAGCCCCATATAAAGGTGGATCAGGAGAAATGCTCAAAATGCAACTCTAGACCATGCCTTCTGCTCTGTCCAGCTAGATGTTACACGCTGATGGATGAGAAGGTGATGTTCAGCCATGAAGGATGCCTTGAATGCGGAACATGCAGGCTAATATGCCCAGAAGGGGCAATAGAGTGGAACTATCCAGTGAGCGGAAAGGGGATTCATTACAGGTTCGGGTGACCATATGAAGATCGTGGTCTGCATCAAGTGGGTCCCGAACACAACATCTGTCAACATAGACCCGAAGACGGGGACGCTCATCAGGGAGGGGATACCATCTGTCATAAATCCGCATGACCTAAATGCATTGGAGATGGCCCTAGAATTCAAGGACAGATATGGAGGGGAGGTTGTGGTGTTATCCATGGCTCCGCCTCATGCAAAGCTCGGCCTTGAGCATGCAATCGGTATGGGTGCTGATAGAGCAGTTCTAATCTCCGATAAAGCCTTTGCAGGGGCAGATACGCTGGCCACATCCTATACTCTATCTAAGGCCATAGAGAGGATAGGGTATGACCTCATATTCACAGGTCAGGAGACCATAGACAGCTCAACAGCTCACATAGGAGCTCAGATAGCTTCTTGGCTTGGAATACCCTATATATACTATGTAGATGAAATAAGTTATGTGAATGGACACCTTAGGGTGAGAAGACATTTAGAAGATGCAATAGAGCTCTATGATGTGAATATACCGGCCCTTATAGCCACTGCCATGAGAGCAAACAAGCCGAGATATGTGAACATATACGGGAAGATAAGAGCCAAAAAAGTGGGCGTGGAGGTTTGGAACAACAGCATTCTAAGGCTTGATGAGGGGTGTATCGGTCTCAAGGGATCTCCTACAACTGTATCAAGGATAGATCTAGTTCCAAAAGTCCCAAGAAAGGGAGAGGTGTTCAAGGGAGATAGCAGAGAAGCAGTAAAGTGGCTTGTTGAGAAGCTATCGCAGGAGGGTCTGATATGAGCTGCAAGGAATGGGAACCCGTGAAAAAGGAGGATTACAAGGGAGTTTGGGTCTATATAGAGACGGATGATGGATCGATAAAGGAGGCAAGCATCCAGATGCTCAGTGTCGGGAGAAATATAGCTGAAAAGCTTGGAACATATCTAGCAGGAGTTATGATAGGGCATAATATAAGGCATCTGGCGAACGAGCCCATATACTACGGAGCTGATAAGGTAATCCTCTTGGACGACAGCAGGTTTTACCCATTCTACTCCAGAGTTCATGGGCAGGCATTGGTGGAGCTGGCGAGGAAATACAAGCCAGAGGTGATATTCATAGCGGGCACAATGAGGGGTAGGGAGATGGCTCCTTATGTAGCCAACTCCCTGAGAACTGGAATAACTGCTGATTGCACAGCTTTTGATGTGGAAAACGGGGATCTCATACAGATAAGGCCCCCTTTTGGAGCTTTAATGCTGGCCAGAATAAGGACCCCGAACAGAAGACCGCAGATAGCTACAGCAAGGCCGAATGTCTTTGAAGCTCCTCCGAGAGATGAGAAAAGAAAAGGTGAAATAATAGAGGAGAAAGTTTTCTTTGAAGTTCCTGATCCGGGAATAAGACTTGTCGAATCAAAAAGAGTGAAGAAAGAGGAGATACCTCTGGAGAAAGCTGAGATAATAGTATCAGGAGGAAGGGGGTTGGGCTCTGCTGATGGCTTTAAGATGCTGGAGGAGCTAGCAAGAGAGCTTGGTGGAGTAATAGCTGGGTCCAGAAAGGCTGTGGATGCAGGATGGATACCACATGAGAAGCAGGTTGGCCAGACTGGTATAAGCGTAAAGCCGAAACTCTACATAGCTGTTGGAATAAGCGGAGCAGCCCAGCATGTATTTGGCATAAGAGAGGCGAAGAGAGTTGTTGCGATAAACATAGATCCGGGGGCACCCATATTTGATAACGCTGACTACGGTGTGGTCGGGAACTACAGGGAGATAGTACCACTTCTCATCGAGGAGATAAGAAAGAGGAAAAAGGAGAAAGAAATTAGTCCTTAGTCGAGAACTCCCGCCCGAACAGATCTGATGCCAATATTATCCTCATTATGTGCTGCCCTCCTTCAGCCCCAACAAAGTAGCTCATCACACCTCTTAATGCTCTTTCAAGAGGGGTTTCCTTTGTGTAGCCGAATGCACCCAAGGACCTCATGAACTCCTGTATTGCCAGAACTGATTCCTCAGGAGCTAAAGCTTTTGCCATGGCAGAGTACCTTGCTGCCTCCAACAAGCTCATCTCTCCTGCATCAAACTTATCCATTGCCCATGCTGCTTTGTAAACAAGAAGTCTTATGGCCTCAAGCTTAGCCCAATGATCCACAATTGGGAACTGTATCCCCTCAAATTTTGCTAAAGGCTTCCCAAAAACAACTCTTTTCTTCAGATAGTCCACTACATAATCCAGAAGACCAAGAGCAGGTCCTATGCATCCAGCTGCAACAAAAACTCTTGCTCTATCAAATCCCTCCATAGCTATCTTAAATCCCTTGTTCACCTCCCCTATCCTGTACTCATCGGGAAGCTTCACATCCTTCAGCTTCAGCCATCCGGTGCTTATTCCGCACCTTCCCATGTCCTCATAGAAGCCATACGTTATGCCCGGTGAATTCACAGGCAGGTAGAATAAGGTCATTCCTCTGCTTCTCTCCTCTGGTTTGGTCATTGTCAGGAGAACATATCCGCCATCAACCTCCTTTGCCTCCTTTATCCCGCTTATATAGGCTTTCTCCCCGTTTATTACCCAGTGATCATTCTCCTTCTTGGAAATTGTCCTGAACCCAGCGACATCGCTTCCGCTTTGAGGTTCTGTAGAGGCTATTCCGACAAATCCCTCTCCTTTTGCCGCCCTCGTCAGGACCTCTTTTGCCACCTCTTTATTCCCGTATTTCTCCAGCTTTTTCCCCCAAGCTGCTTCCACCAGATAGAAGACAGCTGTTGCAACGCTTGGATCTGCTCTAGCCAGTTCCTCAACTACTATAGCTGTCATCACATTTGTGGCACCACTACCACCGAATTCCGGCTTCATGTTCATCAAAAGAAGCTTGTTCTCAGCTAAAGCCATTATGACATCCCTTGGAATACTACATTTTCTGTCTATTTCATCAGATCTCGGTGCAAGTACTTCAGAAAGAAGATCCCTCACATTATCTCTCAATATCTGCTCCTCATCCGAGAAGGAAAAGTCCACCATTTTGAACACCTCTCAAAGTCCCGAGAGAAAAAAATAAAAATTTTTACCCTGTGTGTGCGAATATAGTACCATGAGGACATTATTTCTAAACAATAAATTCATAAACTATTTGAAACCCTTTTGACTTTTAGATAAAATTTTTAAATTTTCCTTTCGAAATTCGCAGGGTGATTTCAGCTGAATGTAGCAGTTCTTGCAAAGCTCTCTGTGGATACCACAGAGTTATCAGTAGATGAGAGAGGTGCAGAATAGAAGAGGCTATTACAAAGGTGAGCGACATAGACAACAACGCCATGGAGTTGGCTGTTCAGTTAAAGGAGAGATTTGGCGGAAAGGTTGGTCTTTTCATGGCTCTAACATGGGGTCCTATGCAGATGAGGCTTAAGGACATTCAAAAAGCTGCTAAAAAGCTTTTGGCAATGGGAGGGGATGAAGCCACCTTGATAGTCGATGAAAAGTTGTTTAGCGCTGATTCCTTCCTAGTAGCTAAGGCCTTAGCTGCTGCCATAAAAAAGGGTTCTTTTGATCTGGTTATAGCAGGAGAAGGCAGTATAGATAATTTCTCCGGTCAGATCGGTCCAAGAGTTGCGGAGGAATTATCCTACAAGTTTATTGGATTTGTGAGCAGGGTCTCTTTCAGAGATGGTGACATAATCCTCACTAAATCTATGGAGGGATATGAGGAGGATGTTTTGCTTGATCTACCGGCTGTCATATCCGTAACTCAAGAGATAAACAAGCCAAGGATACCTTCGCTTTCCCAAGTATTGAGTGCATCAAAGCTCCCCATGAAAACCCTATCTCTCTCCGATCTGGGTATAGTTGATGAGGGAAGGGTAAAGTTGGTTGAGATAAGGCCTAGAAAAATAGAAAGAAAGATGATTAAAGTAGAAGGAAGCCCAAATGAGGCAGCAGAGAAGCTTCTTGACCTCCTCATAAAGGAGGGTGTGCTTTTGAGGTGATTTTATGAGAGCCCTTTTGTTTGCCTCAAGCGATGATCTTGCCTTTGAAGTTATCTCTTTTCTGAAGTATATAGGTGTGGATGAGATGGACTCGATTGCCTTCGGCAACAGATCAAAGGCCGCAGAGTATGGGAGGAGAGGCGTGAAAAAAGTTTTCCTCCTCAGGGATATCGATGAGGATGCGGCTGTGGATGCTATATCAACTGTGTTTAAGGGATATGATTACCTAGCAACAGCTTCAGACAAGTTTGGCAGGACTGTTGCCGCAAGAGTTTCCCAGAGAATGGGTTTTGGAGCCATAATGGATGTCATATCAGCTGAAAACAGGGAGGGAAAAATCTTGTTCTCCAGAGTGACGCTGGGCGGAAAAGCTGTATCCCTTGAGCACTCTGAACTTCCTGTTGCCATAGGGATAAAGCCTAGGAAATTTGAGCAGGCTAAGCCAGGAGAAGGAGAAGCTGAGGTTGAGGAAATTGATGTGAGCAGGAAAATCAAAATACTGGAGAGGAGGGAGAAGAAAATATCAGGAGCTGCTCTGGACAAGGCTAGAATAGTTATAGGCTGTGGAATGGGCTTTAAATCCAAGGATGACTTGAAGCTTGCCTATGACCTTGCTGAGCTTATAGGAGCTGCTGTTGGATCCAGCAGGCCTCTAGCAGCAGATCTAAAGTGGATGCCTGAGGAGAGATGGATAGGAATGTCTGGTGTCTCTATAAAACCTGATCTTTACATAGCTGTTGGCATATCAGGCCAGCAGCAGCACGTAGCAGGCATAACAGACTCAAAGGTCATAGTAGCTGTAAACACAGATCCCAATGCTCCGATATTCAAATCCGCAGATTACTGCATTAATCAAGATTTATATGAGTTCCTTCCCGCCCTTGCTGCAGCAATAAAGAGGAGAAGAGGTGGTTGATTGACAGCAGTTATAGTTGGATTCGCCAGAACTCCAATAGGAAAATTTGGAGGAATATTCAAGGACATATCTGCTCCAGATCTGGCCTCAATAGCCATAAAAGCAGCTCTAAACAGATCAGGAGTGAGTCCAGAAGAAGTGGATGAGGTGATAATGGGAAATGTAATTCAAGCTGGAATAGGGATGAACCCGGCCAGACAAGCCGCTGTCAAGGCTGGGATACCGTGGAGGGTTCCGGGATTCACTATATCAAAGGTGTGTGCCTCCGGTCTCAGAGCTGTCTCTCTAGCAGCATCGATAATCAAGCTGGGTGAAGCTAAGGTGATAGTTGCAGGTGGAATGGAGAGCATGAGCAATGCCCCATATATGCTCAGCTCAAAATGGAGATGGGGTGTGAAATTCTCCTATGCGGGGGAGAAGGTTGTTGATCTAATGGTATACGATGGGCTCACCGATCCCCACACAGGGATGTTCATGGGAGAGGAGGCAGAGCTCACTGCAAAGAAGTTTGGAATAACAAGAGAGGAAGCAGATAGATTTGCCGTAAGGAGCCATAAACTCGCATCAGAGGCCACGGAAAAGGGATATTTCAGGGACGAGATAGTTGAAGTTGAGGTAGATGGAGTGAAATATGATAAAGATGAAGGAATAAGGCCTGATACTTCCATAGAGAAGATATCAAAGCTAAAGCCTGTCTTTAGGCCGGATGGGATAATAACAGCTGCAAATGCATCTCAGCTAAGCGATGGAGCAGCTGCATTGGTTGTTGTAGATGAGGAGTTTGCAAAAGAGAGGGGTTTAAAGCCGATAGCTAGGATAATAGGGTACAGCTCTGCTGCTGTGGACTCAAAGGACTTTATAGAAGCACCTATTCCATCTGTTAAAGATCTTCTTAGAAAGCTCGGGATGAGGATCTCAGACTTTGATCTATTCGAGCACAATGAAGCCTTCTCCCTCGCTACTCTTGCTGTTATGAAGGCCCTCGAGATTCCAGAGGATAAGATAAATGTGTTCGGAGGAGCTGTTGCACTGGGCCATCCTCTTGGTGCAAGTGGGGCTAGAATTCTCGTAACTCTGCTGAATGCCCTGAAGAAGAGAGGGGGAAAGAGGGGAATAGCCACTATATGCCATGGTGGAGGAGGGGCTCATTCCATCGCTGTTGAGCTTGTATAATTTTTTGAGGCTCGTCAGGCGACAGCAAATTGCTGAGAAGAAGTTCGACAAATGCTTGCAAGTGTTTATATTAGTTTTCCGCCATAAAATCTTGGTGACAGGGATGGCGAGGGTTATCTATTGGACCGGTTTCCCCAGTCCTCCTACAGGATTTGAGGACCTAAGAGTCGTGGAATACAAGAGAATATTTGATGTAGATCTTCCTCCCCTCGTGATATACGTTGGGACTGTTCTTGAAAAGGGAAAAGAGCTTCCTGTTATAGTTGTAGTGGAGGAAGGAGAGGAAGGAGCTTACATGTATGTATATGAGAGCGAAAAAGCTGCTGAAGAGGGGAAGAAGATCTACGCTGAAGCATACCAGATCTGATCAAACAAGCCTCATCCATACTTTTTTTCCTATTATCTGAAATCCAGATGCCATAAACACATCCAGTAAATCCCTGAAAATAAGGCATCTGAGCCTCTCTATTCCTTTCTCCCAGGATATCCTCATGGCAGCTTCTATTGCTCCAAATACCTCTCCAGCTCCAGCATCTGGTTTTGTCCATAGGAAAAGATCTGCTTCCCTGCCGTCCTTTGTTGAGTTTATTATCAGGAGCATCTCCTCAGCTCCTACTTTTATTCTCCTCCCTATAGCCTCCGGAAAACCTATCCTATCCCTTCTCCAAGAGAGATTCCAGATGAATCCTGAGGGTCCCTGCTGCCCTGCTGTCATGACGAAATTCTGCGGAAGATCCCCTCCTTCCAGCACCTTCTCTCCATACTGAAGGGAGGATGGCCTTGTCTGTGCAACAACTCTTATCAATCTTTCGACCTCCCTGAACCCAGCTGAAATCATATATCCAGCTGTGTCCTCCCTTGCCAGACAGTCAAGAGGGATGCCTGGAAATTCCCTCCTCGCTTCCATCAGCAGAGCATCCCTAGTCTGCTTATCATCAAAGTTAAAATCCACTAAAAAAGCGAAATTGCCCATTCTGCTTCTTCTCATCTCAGGAACAACTTCCAAAAAACCCTTTCCATCGGATGAGAGAAGAACTTTTCCCCCGGATGATTTGACTACATCAAGGTATGCCAAGTAGCTCTCCTTATTGCTAACAGTCAGGCACCTCAGCGTTCTGCTATCTCTGGGAATTCTCTCCCATTTGGGACATTTAAGCCTGGATATTATCGGAAAATCCTCCGAAGATGCCTCCCTTGCTGAGCTCATCCATATATGGAGGA
>JGI24721J26819_10007777_pt1 | contig 10050 bp, 14 predicted proteins | sample YelNatPaOPGAMG01_FD_26819 | JGI IMG/M metagenome (IMG submission 26819)
ACGCTTTTCATGGTGCATAAGGCTTTGGAAGCAGCCAAGGCTTTAGAAAGGGAAGGCATAAGCGTTGAGGTTGTGGATCCAAGAACGTTAACGCCCTTAGACAAGCAAACAATAATAAACTCCGTCAAAAAAACTGGTAGGATAGTCATCGTAAGCGAAGACTGCAAAACCGCAGGAGTAAGCGCGGAAATAGCCGCCATAATCGCCGAAGAAGCCATAGATTATTTGGACGCTCCAATAAAGCGTGTAGCAGAACCAGACACGCCCATACCCTTCAGTCCACCAATGGAACAATATGTGATTCCAGACGAAAAAGCCATAATCAAAACCGTGAAAGAAGTGTTTTAATCGCTTTTGTGCTTTATCGGAAGCTGATAGGTGACAATGTCTAATTTCTTGCCCCAAGGAGTTTCTATTGTGGCTTCTTTTAGTTGTTGGAAACCATTCTTCTCGTAAAATCGCCTAGCGTGAATTTCTTCTTTTCCCGTGTTCACGATTACATTGTTGATTTCTCTTTGTTCCATGTCTGAGAGGGCATGTTGCAGCAGTTGTGTCCCAATTCCCCTTCTTTCATGGGGCGGAAAGATTATGATGCGGTCTAATTCTGCGGTGTTTGCATCTTGTTGTATGGTTTGGGCGAATCCTATTATGTCATTGTTTTCAAGGGCGAGGTAAAACGTCGCTTTGCCTTTTGTAATTGCTTTCAGTAACATTTCTTTAGCAAAAGCTTTTTTAACATACTCATCTGGAATGCCAAATTTAACAACGTTATCCAGATATATCTTGCTTTTCTTGTTTTCCAAGAGCGCTAAAAGCTTTCTACTTAGGGCTTTAATGTCTTCATTATTTGCCTTTCTAATAATAACCATTTTACAGGACATCCTCCATAAACCAACTTGACAGGCGATGTAAGAATGTTTATAAAAAGATTTTGCAGAATTTTCTTGAAAAAAGCAAGTTTATCTGGAAACTATGGACTTTGCTATTTCTAAAAGCGAAAATAAAATAAGAGGCAAAAATGACATGACAACGGCGAAACCAATATGGTTACGAAGGTTGTTATGCCAAAACTTAGCTTAACGATGAAGGAGGGCACTGTTGGTAAATGGTATAAGCGCGAAGGCGAAACCGTCGAAAAGGGCGAACCCATAGTGGAAGTGATTTCAGAAAAAGCCACATACGATTTAGAAGCCCCAGCTTCAGGCATTTTAAGAAAAATTTTCGTTGAAGAAGGCGTTGACGCAGAGGTTAACGCTGTTCTTGCCGTTATAACAGCACCAAACGAGCCATTTTCAGAAACAGAAATTCTCCAGCCAGTTGAGGAGAAGGAAAAGGAAAGATTGGTTTTGGCTTCGCCAGCCGCTAAACGCTTGGCAAAAGAGTATGGCGTAGACTTATCATGTTAAGGGCACTGGTCCAGAGGGAAGGATTGTTGAAGAAGATGTTAGAAGATATGTTGATGAAACGAGCAGGGTTCAGCAGCCAAAAGTGAAGGAAATTATCCCATTGACTGGTTTTAGGAAAACCTCTGCCGAAAGAGTCTCCATAAGTTTTAGAACAGCGCCTCACAGCACTCTGATGATGGAGGTTGACGCTTCAAAGGCTGTTGAAACGCATGAAAAGCTTCAGGTCTCCTACACAGCCATAATAGTAAGTGCTGTTGCAAAAACCCTCCGTGAGCATCCAATTGTGAACTCAACATTGGAGGGTGAAAAAATAAAAATTTTCGATGACGTGAATGTTGGAGTTGCAACCGCCACGGAACACGGCTTAACAGTTCCGATAATACGCAATGCAGACAAAAAATCCGTTTCGGAGATAGAAGAGGCTGTTAAGGAGGCGATAGGAAAAGCGAGGCTAGGAAAACTCTCAAGGGAGGATTTAATTGGCGGAACGTTCACGGTCACCAATTTGGGCATGTATAATGTCGACTTTTTTACGCCAATAATTAATCCACCGGAAGCCGCAATACTTGGGGTTGGAAAAATAGTGCAGAAGCCTGTTGTTGTAGATGGGCGAGTTGAGGTTAAACCGTTAATGATGCTTAGTCTATCCTACGACCACAGAATAGTCGACGGCGCCCCAGCAGCAGAATTCCTAAACAAAGTTAAAGAAAGAATTGAGAAAGGCGCTGTTTAGGACTTATGCTATTTCTGCTCAACCCTTTCAGCCATTTCAACAGCTTCCTTTAGACGATTGCTGACGAGCTTAAGCTTAACATCCTTAATTATCGCCACGCCGCGACTAGTAATTATTGAGCCAGCCCAGACAATTATTATGAATATGAAGAAAAAAACAAACCCATTGTTGAAAACAATCATACCTCTAACAAAATCGCTTGCCTCCGCTGGAGTCTCAATAAACTGTGGAATCTTCGACTGACTTGTTAATGTGATAATCGCAAGAACCGCTGGAATTATTATTAATACTAAACCCAAAGCAAGCAGCACATAACCAACAATTCTTTCCGCTTTCTTTTCAGGCTTCATAACAGCGAATAAGCCATCAGTTTATAAAAGATTTATTCTCACACCTAATATAAAGTATTGTTATTTTGAAATGCTAAAGGATACGTAAATTCTCATGGAGAAAAGCCAGCATAACTTGGCTTAACTTTTTGTAAGGGAACGAACTCATTCTGGAAAATCTAGAGGGTTATCACTATCAGTTAATTTTCACTCCAAAAGTTTCTTTTGTGCACAAAAATTGAAGTGGTTCTTCGCCTGCGTTTTCAAATTGGTGCTCCTCAAAGGAAGGGATAAAGATGGCGTCGCCAGCCTTAACCTGGATTTCTTATCTTTTCCGCGGAGTATAGCCCCTCCACGCAATATGAAAACTTCATGCTCATGTGCGTGTTTTTCAAGTGGCGTGCCCACCAATATCTATTGTGAAAAGCCTTAGCTGAATCCTTTTTGCGCTAACTCCCTTATGGAGTAGATACTTAACTTTCACGCCGTGTGCACCCTCAACGTTCACTTCGTACTCTCTAACTTTATCCACGCTTGTCACATACATTTACGCGCCTTCCCCTAATGAGTGAAATTCTCATTTTGGAAAGTTTTAAGTGTTTAGCTGCAGAGAAAAAGTTGAACCGAAATGAAAGCCGCTGTGTATTATGGTCAAAAAGACATTCGCATCGAAGATTTGCCGACGCCGAACATAAGCAATAACGAAGCGCTTGTGGAGATGAAGGCATGTGGAATATGTGGCTCCGACATGATGGAGTGGTACCTGAAAAATCGCGCTCCGCTTGTTCTCGGGCACGAACCCGCCGGTGTGATAGCCAAAAAAGGAAGCAAAGTTAAGGATTTTGATGTCGGCGACAAGGTCTTCGTACATCATCACGTTGCATGCTTAAAGTGCCATTACTGCCTAAACGGCGACTACACATTATGCGAACAATTCCACAATACGCATATAGAGCCAGGCGGATTCGCAGAATACTTCAAAGTTCCAGCCCCCAACCTCAGATTGACACCTTAAAGATTCCAGAGAACCTAACATTCGAGGAAGCAGCACTCATAGAACCAGTTGCATGCTGCCTAAGAGCCATAAACAAATGCGGTGTGCACGCTGGAGACACTATAGCCGTTATAGGCTCCGGAGCCATCGGAATAATCCACGTTACACTGGCAAAAATTTTTGGAGCAACAAAAATAATTTCAAGCGACATTGTTGATTATAGGTTGACTGCAGCCAAAAAGTTTGGGGCAGACGTTACGGTTAACCCAGAAAAAGAAGATTTAAAAGAAATAGTCAAAGCTGAAACTGATGGACTTGGTGTGGACGTCGCCTTCGTTACAGCTCCAAGCCTAGAAGCATATAAGGNTGGTTTAAACATTTGCCGAAAAGGAGGGACACTTTGCGTTTTCGCTCCAACGCAGCCCGGTGAAAATCTGCAAATAAGCCCAAAAGAGCTTTTCTTTTCAGAGGTTCAGATAATCCCTTCCTATTCAACTTCGCATGTTGAGACCCGCTTGGCGCTGGAACTAATAAACTCTAAGAGGCTGAAGCTGGATGGGTTGATAACGCATCGTTTTAGGCTTGAGGAGACAGCTGAAGCATTTAAAACAGCTTCAGAGAACAAAGAAAGCCTAAAAGTTATAATCCTTAACTAACCCTGTTCCACCACGCATAGAATGTTATTCTATGCCCCATTTTTTGGTTATTTTCACGATTAGGAAAATGACGAAGGCTACTATTATGAATGTGATTATAGCTACGAGGAAGCTTCCGATGCCGAATAGTTGCCCTGTCCAGCTTGGATCTATTGGCTTTCCCTGAGCGTCCAAGGCGGTTGGTGGAACTGCTATTTTGAGTGTCGACAGGTTTCCGAGGCCAGGTACTGCCAACCCTATTAGTGGCATTAATATATCTGCGACGAGAGATTGAATGACTTGACCGACATAGACGCCCATAATAAAGGCAACAGCCAAACCTAAAACCTTATACTTAGAGATAAAGTCAATAAACTCGTTCCACAAGCCCTTTTTTGGCGGCGCTGGCGGTGCAGGCTTGGGTTCTAATAACGCTTTAATCTCTTTTAAAACTTCCAAAATTTCTTCATCCTTAGGCATTCAATCACCATATTTTTATTACGTTTTGTGTATATTTAATATTTGTCATAAAGCGCCTAGGGGAAATCTCCATATAGGGTTAGCTTATAATCTTAAGCGTGTGATGCTGATGAAGGCAGCCATGCTTTACGGCATAAATGACCTGCGAATTGAGGATGTTCCAAAGCCACAAGTTGATAAAGGCGAAGTTCTTGTTAAAGTTAAAGCGGCAACCACTTGTGGAACAGACCTAAAAATTTTCCAAAGAGGCTACATTGAAAAGGTAATAAGACTTCCAACAGTTTTTGGGCATGAATGGGCAGGAGAAGTTGTTGAGGTTGCAGATGACCTAGAGTGGCCAAAGAAGGGTATGCGAGTCCGCGCTGGCAACAGTGCTCCATGTATGCACTGCGCGATGTGTCAGATGGGCAAGTATAACCTTTGCGAAAACATGGTTTGGCTTTGGGGCGCCTATGCGGAGTATATTAAGGTTCCCGCGCGGATGGTTTTGGTTAACATGCAGGAGATTCCGCAGCACGTTTCTTTTGAGGAAGCAGCAATAACAGAGCCTTTAGCATGCGTCTTGCATGGCGTAGAAGAGACAGGAGTTAAGCTTGGCGATGCTGTGGCAATAATTGGCGCTGGACCAATAGGGCTACTGCATCTATTAACTGTTAGGCGTATTGGCGCTGAAAAGGTGATAGTGATAGATCTTGTTGATGAAAGATTGGGCTTCGCGGAAAAGCTGGGCGCAGACGAAACTATTAACGCTGGAAAGGCTAATGCTGTGGAAAAGGTTAGGCAAATTACGAATGGCTATGGTGTTGACGTCGCCATAGAAGCCATAGGCACACCACCGACATGGGAGCAAGCCCTAAAACTCGTAGGAAAGGCGGAACAGTCCTAGAATTCGGCGGTTGCCCGCCTGGAACAGAAATTAAGGTTAGCACCGAAATGCTTCATTACGGTGAAATCAAGGTTTTAGGTGCTTTTCACACGACTCCATTGCATTTTAGGAAAGCCCTAAGCCTAATAGCCACAAGAACAATCGATGTTAGACCATTAATAACAAGAAAGATGAGGCTAGAAGAAATTAATGATGCTTTCCAAATACTTGCCACATCAAAAAATGAGATTAAAATCGCAATAATCCCCTAACATGCGCATAGTTAAAGCGTTATTAGGAGTGAAAAATCTATAACGTGGTGTTATTGCATGAAGTTTACATATACTGGAATCCGCGTTAGAAACCTAGAACGCTCCATAGAATTCTACAAAGAAATCATGAAAATGAGGATAATTCAGAAGGGTAAAATGGAAGCGGGAGGCATATACGTGCAGCTTAAAAGTGAAAGGTCACCACAAGTTTTGGAGCTGAACTATTATCCGCCTGGAACAAAGTTTTACGAGGAGTATGTTGCTGGTTCGGAGCTTGACCACTTGGCATTTTGGTGTAAAGATGTTAGAAAAGAGTACAGGCGACTTGTTGATAGCGGAGCAACTCCAGCGGTTGAGCCTTGGGATGAAGATGGCTATACGCTTGCGTTTGTCAAAGACCCAGACGGCTTATGGATTGAACTTATAGGCAGAGCCGCCAAAAGTGTCAAGCATGGTTGACAAGATGGGTAAACCCAAAGGCTTCATCCTAAGAATAGCAACTAAAAAATGGGTTAACCAAGTTTTCGACTTTGCAATTTATTATACTGGCGCTCGCAGAAAAATGTCTGCTGGACAAACAGTAATATTCGTTCATAAAACGAAGATGGGAGATGCCTTCATAGGCTATGGTGAAATTGGAAACATATACTGTATTGACGAGCTTTCAGAGGCGGAGAAACGCAAATGCGAAAAATGGGGATGGAGAAGAGCAATAGAATTTAAGTACATTATAAGGTTTGAGAAGCCGTTGCCCTTAAAGGAAACATTCCTTAAATACCTAAAAGTTAAGGGTAAAACCCTGCATTGCTTTCCACTTAGTGAAGAAGATTTGAATCAGATAATAAGCCAAGCTGAGAAAAGGCAAATGCAAGAGGTTTAACCCCCATTCACCATCAAATGCGTTTTCGAAAGCTGGTCTGCAAACCTTCTTATATGTTTCGCCGTCTTGAGCGTTTAAGCGGACGCTGACCTTGTTAACGCCTGCATCTCGCAGTTCTTTTACGACGTCCCTTCCAGCGTTAATTAGATATCCTAGACCGTTTGTGTCTACCCTATCGTTTCTGGCTTGCCATAAAACCTCAGTTTCGCATGTTTATAAATTCTTGGAGCTCCCCTAAGATTTCGCCAAATGTGGGTTCCTCCTTTAATTTAAGTTTGAACCTGCTAACGCCGTTTCTAAAGTTTCTTATGCTGGAGTAGCAGTTATTTGAGCACTATTTGTTATGTTTAAGTATAACTTGTCATCAAGCCAGTAGACAATGCTTGCACTTTTTCCTCTTCGCATTGTTTTAATCTCCCTTTAACAATGTGTGAAAGGTGCAGATGAAAGAATTTAAATGCTGATGCTGGTTTATGCTTCTGTTATTGCGAGGGCGCTGCTATGGTTAAGTATATTTTTGTCACAGGCGGAGTCTTAAGCTCTGTTGGTAAGGGTATTGTAACCTCTTCCATCGGCAAGATGCTTCAGGCGAGGGGCTTAAAGGTTACAGCCGTGAAAATTGATCCGTATGTGAATGTTGANGCTGGAACTATGAANCCATACATGCATGGAGAGGTTTACGTGACAGACGACGGTGGTGAAACAGACCTTGACCTTGGCTGGTACGAACGTTTTTTAGATTTAAACCTTCGGAAGGATAATAACATTACGACAGGCTTGGTTTATAGGANTGTTATTGAAAAAGAGCGTAAAGGCGATTTTCTAGGAAGATGCGTCCAAATTGTGCCACACGTGACGAACGAGATTAAAAGTCGCATACGTGCAGTTGCGAAACACGCTGAAGTTAATGTTGTCTTAACAGAGGTCGGCGGAACAGTTGGCGACATCGAAGGCTTACCATTCCTTGAGGCTATTCGCCAAATGCGTTTGGAAGAGGGCTACGAGAACACTCTTTACGTGCATGTCGCCCTAGTCCCAATATTGGATGTTACAAAGGAGATGAAGACAAAACCCCTTCAACACAGCGTAAACGAGCTTAGGCGGATAGGTATACAACCAGACATAATCGTTGCAAGATGTTCCGAAATGATAGACTCTGAGGCTCTGCACAAAATAGCCCTTTTCGGCACAATCCCAGAAAACGCTGTCTTCTGCTCCTACAACGTTGAAACAATCTATCAAGTGCCACTAATTTTAGACGAGCAGGGAATGGGCGAGTTCGTATGCAACAGACTTGGGTTTCCACAGCGTAAACCAGAGTACAGCGAATGGAAAAAATTCGTTGACGCTATATTAAAGCCAGAACATGAGGTGAAAATAGCCCTTGTTGGAAAATATGCTGGATTGGCGGATAGCTACGTGAGCATGAATGAAGCGCTGCGCCATGCTGGTGCTGCGTGCAGGGCGAAGGTTTGTATAAGCTATATTGAGGCTGAAACCTTTGAGAAAAACCCAAAAGAAGTAGATAAACTAAAGGAGTTTGATGGAATTTTTGTGCCATATGGTTTTGGTCCAAGAGGCACCGAAGGAAAGATTTTGGCAATAAAGTTTGCAAGAGAAAATGACATTCCATTCCTCGGTATATGCTACGGCTTTCAGCTGGCAGTCATAGAATTTGCAAGACACGTTTGCAGCTTAAAGGACGCCAGCAGCACGGAAATTAACCCCTCAACACTATATTCAGTCATCGATCTAATGCCCGAACAACGAGGAATCGAAATTAAGGGAGCGACAATGCGCCTAGGCGCACATAAAATTCTTGTTAAGCCATGCACAACGGCGTATACCCTTTACAAAAGCGAGGAAATTTATGAGCGCCACCGCCACAGATTCGAAGTTAACCTCGACTATTTAGAGGCACTTGAAAAAAATGGCTTGGTTTTTTCTGGAAAAAGCGCTGATGGGAAAAGGATGGAAATTCTTGAACTACCAAGCAACTTCTTCTTTTTTGCTTCACAGTTTCACGGTGAATTTAAAAGTCGCCCTGGAAGGCCAGACCCAGAATATTACGGTTTTGTCAAGGCATGCCTAGATAAAAAATTAGGCAAGTCAAAGCCAGAGTTTCAGTAACCGCGATGATAGGGTCTTAAAAGCTCCTCCAGAATTGAAAGCATAGTTGGAACTTTCGCCACAATGTCGCTGAAGGTTATTATGCCAACAAGCTTGCCATCATTCATAACTGGAAGGCGCTTCACTCGTTTTTTTGCCATAAGCCTTGCAGCCTCTTCTATGCTTGCATTTTCGTTTATTGTCTGGACAGGGCTTGTCATTACTTGTCTTGCCGTTAAGGTTTCAGGCGCTAGGCATGGTTCGACAAGACGTCTAAGTATGTCGCGTTCCGTTATTATTCCAACGGGTCTTTCACCTTGAATTACTATTATTGAGCCTATGTCAAACTTGTTCATGGTTGCNACAACTTCTTTAACCGTTGTGTCTGGGCGCACAACCCTAACGTCCTTTGACATTGCATCTCTAACCAAAACTATGCCAGCCATAACGCTTACCTCCAACAACCATAACATTTTATGGTTTTGTCCCTTATTTGTTTTGGCATGCATTTAAAAGTTGAGCTTCAACATTTCTATAGAGACGAAACGGAGTGGCAGGGTATGCATATAAGCTTTGGAGAATCACGAAGCGGAAATTTTAGGAAACGATTAGAAGGGGCAAAGAATTATAGTGAAATTTGGGATGTTGTTAAGGACACTGTTGAGTTTTCGATACATAGGCGTAGGGGTGGAATGATGCTTTTTCTTGACGATTTACCGCTTCAGCTTGGCGCTTATCACCCGCTTGGAACAAATAATATTGTTTTGAATAGACGGCTTGTTCAAATTGTTGAGGAAGCCATCAAATCAAAGCGTGTTGTTAACGCTTTAATCTACAATCTTCTTTTACATGAGTATCTTCACGCCTTGGGTGCATACTCAGAATTTGAAACCAGGCAGCTTGTTTATGAAGTGGCGAGGCAATGTTTCGGTGAGGAACACGTAGCGACGATCATTGCAAAAAGGAGTCCATGGGCTTTGCTTAGAGATATACCATTAGAGGCAATTAAACTTCCAAAAAGGGTTATGGAAATCGTTAAGGACTTTGAGAAAACAGACAGATACGTAGTATAGTCTTTTCCCTTTTTATGAAAAGGATAAATCTTGACGACGCTAGAGTTTTTTATGAGGAACTATGAACGATAAACGCGAAATTGGCAGAAATATGCCAAACCAGCTTGTGGAAGGCGATAAAGCGCTAGTCAGCAAAGTCACCTTTAAACAANATTTAAAAGAGAGCATTTTGNACACTGTGAATTTGATCGGAGGCTTTGGAAAGATCATAGAGAGTGGCGATGAAGTTCTTCTAAAACCAAACTACAATAGTGCAGACCCTCCGCCAGCATCA